>Ga0182027_10002611_pt1 | contig 29088 bp, 24 predicted proteins | sample 712E1DmetaG_FD_121300 | JGI IMG/M metagenome (GOLD analysis project Ga0182027, IMG submission 121300) | Permafrost microbial communities from Stordalen Mire, Sweden - 712E1D metaG (Illumina Assembly) | ecosystem: Environmental > Terrestrial > Soil > Wetlands > Permafrost | place: Sweden...
CTGGGTTAAGTTCCGTTAACGTCTGTTCCCCAGTTCTGTGACTGGCAGATGTTTCCCTTTCCAGCGGTATCGCAGTAAGCCCCTTCGCTCCATTTCCGTTAAGAAACTTCATCGCTACTGTGGGCTTATCCGACCACCCGCACATCGTCTGCGAATCCTTGCCTTTCTCGGGCTTGTCTCCGCATACCATTTCTGGAATGCACGGGTTCTCCCAAGTTCCTGCAATATCCCTTTGATATAGTGCAACGGTCTTAGACCCCGTCGGGTTCGCATAACCTCGCCGATACCGGTTATGAAAATTCTGCCTTCCGCTCACATGAACAGCGTCGGCCACCGAGAGATGAGGCTTTTCGGGGCTCAATCCCTTCACTTTCGTTGTAGCCCTATATCCCTTCCCTTTGGCTTCACGAAGGCAGGTTACCCCGCCTGGTGCAAAGGTTCGTTCTGGGGTGTCGGCTAATCTTTCCCCATGATGGACTTTCACCATCTGGATATTACAAGCTTCTCTTGGCGCACTCATGAATACCCTCCCCTAAATAAAGCATTATGTCTTCGGACCAGAATTGACATCGACCTTCATGATTTGATAAATATAGCGCTCATCCCTGTATTTAAATTTGATCTCTTTTATCAACGTCTTTTTGTAACCCGAAAAAAGCTTCTTTGCCCAAAACGTGGGCCCCGGAGAACCTCTCACAGAAAGATCCTGCATATCAATGACATAGTCGCCATACCCCGCCGCGATCATATAATCTTCCAGCGTTTGACCGGATTTACGATGCTTTCCAGCCCAATAATCCGTCCAAATCAGAGAGGCTATCGCTATATTATTTTCAAAATAATAAAGACGCGGCTCCGTGCACATAATGATCTTAGCGTCTTTCGGTAAGTGAGTGTTGACATAATCAGCAACCGCAAAAGAGCGCTCATGCTCAAGAAGATAATTCCGCTGCGTTTCCAAACCAAACACCACGGGGCATTTATCAGCATTATGATAAATAGAGAGAACGGCGCTATAGCAAAAACTGCAGACAAGAACGCCTGAGGCGATCTTCCGAAGGACAGTATCCGTCCAAAGAACATCATAGTAAGCTGCAGCCACAAGGATGGATAAAAAGATCAGAGTGGGATAAAAGAATCTCACGTATTGGAAAATGATAAACCAAGAAACACAAAGACAAAACCCGATCATGACGCTATGCGTGATAAATCGCGTTGGCTTGCGAATCCACAAAAGCATTGGCAAAAAAATCAGATAAAGAAAACCAATGCTTTCTCCCCCGAAACGCTCCGGATGGATCGTGAGATACCAAAGCATTGCAGGGAACTGTTTCGGACCCAGCTCAATGCTCGAATCCGTGTTAAAACCAAGTCGAATGCCTTCTCCTGGAAATCCGTGCCCGCCAAAAAAATGTCCCGCGAAGGGATAAATGGGATTACCAAGAATTATCCAAGACCTAATATACCAGACACCGCAAATAGCAAGCATCGCTGAAATAAAGATCAAGGGCGGTATTGTTTTTTGCTTCAGCCCCGCAGGAGAAAAAAGGACGCGATGGGTATACAAAGACAGGATTAAAGCAGGAACGATCGCCGAAGTGATTTTGATCCCCATCAAAAAACCGGACATGACACCCGCAAAAGCAAACCACCGGGTACCGCCAGTATCAAGCCATACGAAGAATCCATAAAAAGCCATACAGGAATAAAATGCAACCGCCAGATCCGTGTAGGCATAAGTGGTTCCCGTAAAGATCGCGGGTGTCAAGGCGAATACCACTGCAGCCAAGACTGAATTCTGTCGCGGCCAATACCGTCGGCACAAGGCATAGATCGCAGCAACCGAAGCTGTATAAAAAGCAAAATGGAACAATTTGGCCACCCCCACCCCTTTGAGGCAAAGGCCCAGGACAAACAGCATTTGGACTAAAAACGGCCACAGAGACTCGCGTGTATAAGGGATATGGGTGACCCGGTGTTGCTGGATAAAAATCTTCGAATCTTGCATGTGATATGCAGCGGAATCCATCCCCAAGATTGGCGACAAAGAACCGATCAGTGTGAAGAACCCGACAAAAAAAAGCGCAGCAAGCATAAATCGTTCCAAAAAAGAAAAATCTTTCCGAAAAGTCCCCGAAATCCATGTTCCAGCGATCCGCATCAACTCCGCAATATCTTTTCTGGAAAATAGGCTTAATCCTGCCAACGAGATAATCAGCACCCAGCGATAAAGAATACCCACAAGGCCGATTCCCAGGACAAAAAGCGCAACGGATCCCGCCCCCAGAGCAAAATGGATCACGGCCCCTTCGAGAAACGACAATCGGGCGCCCGGTACCACGTAGGAGAAAAGCTTTTTACCAACGCCCACAAGGATCAAAACAACTATGGAGAAGATAAGGATATCCATCACAACTCCTGAGGTGACAATCCTCGAACATTTTTGGATCGTGTCGAGGAACGGATCATCGGATCCACGAAAGAAACTGATTGAATTTTGGCACAACGAATTGTCCAGAAAAACAGGACAGGATCAGGATCACCCACCCGGTAAAAATGATCCGTTTCAACAGAGATATGAGGTATTCTTTATTCCCCATCTTTTTTAGAGCGGCATAGGCCGTAGGGGCGAGGCATTCGAGCATGCCAAGCATCTGGTCCAGGAGACGGCGATCCCGGAGAAAAAAATAATGATCGAGAAAAGATAAACGCTCAAAAAATCCGCCTGCACGCAAACACTCGCAAAACGACAATAATCTTTCCAGTCGGAACCGGGCATGATCGAGCGGCGCCTTGCGTACAAATTCCACTTTTTCAGTCAGCTCCCTGATGATCCGTTCTTTGTTGATCGCCGAATCATGAAATGCCCCGATCAGATTGGCGCCGTGTTGGCGATACCGGAGAAGTTTCTTCCTGGTGAAAACGATGCGTCCAAAGGCCGCCCCCACCACAAAAGCAAGATGGTCATGCATGAAAGGGCCTCCGTCAGATAGCTTCAAGAGGCAGTCCCTGACTTCCCGGCGAAACATCATGCTGCAGCCCGGGGCCAGATTGCGCAAAAAGGCAAGCTCTCCCACATTCCCCACTGGCGGGCGAATCCCTGCCACGGTCCAGAACGATGGAGGCGCCGCCTGCAGTCTTTCATCGAAGATCGCGAGATCGGAGCACGCCAGCATGTTCCTGGGGTCCTTTTCGATCAGTGTCGCCAGGACCTCCAGTTTTTCTTTTGCCCAAATATCATCTTGATCCGAAAAGCAGATCAACTCGCCCCGGCTCAAAGCGAGTGCGCTTAGGAAATTTTTCGTGACCCCCAGGTTCTTCTCGTTTTTCCGGACTGTAACGCGAGGATCCTTGCGGGCGAATTCCTCAGCGATCCGGAAACTTCCATCCGAAGACACATCATCGGCGATGATCAGCTCTATATTTCGATACGTTTGATCCAAAATGCTTCGGACCTGCTCGGACAAATATTTTTCACCATTATGAACCGCCATTACAATGGAAACCAACGGCTTCCCAGCTATGTTTTCAGCCTTCGAACAACACGTCTTTTGATTTAGCATAAAGATATCTGTCATTTTTCGAACTTTTTGAAAACATTCGCATTCTTATAAAGACAGTCTTAGTTTTCCGACATAACACCCGTGAGATATCTAAATGCATCGCACGATGCATTGATGGATTTTGAAGAGGAAGTGACCGGATTCCCTGTAGCCATAGACTATCCGCTCTAAGCTCTTACTTTTGTTGTTGAATCCTTCCGAGACGGCCGAACGTCAGACCCCTATCTCGCAGTCGATGTCTCCAAAGAAAGCAGGCCGTGTTGTCTCAATTTCTCTACTATTGGATACAGATCCCAAACGGGAACATTACATTTTTCCGCAATATCGATCAAACAGTGCTCGCCGTCAGACCAAGTAATCAAATCCATCATCACACGGACTTCGTTTCCGCTTGTCTTTGCAGATAGAGTCGGGTACAAACCACGTTTTCCAAGCTGCGGTTCACCAAGAACGGTCACCTTGGGATAAAAATTATTTTCTATAGCCTCACAGGCAAGCCTAAGTGCATTGTAGCCACCTTCCAACCCCTGCGTCGTTACCACATGGGTTAAATCATCAAGTGATGTGTGATATTCAGGAAATGCCCCATATTTTGTCCTCATGATCGACGCTATCGGCAAATCGATCCCCGGCGCACAATACTGCCTTTCATCACTTCCGCGATCCGACCAAGAATAAGAAATGTACGAAGGATCGATCGATTTCAGAACATGCCGCGCCACAATGTCGCTTAAAGTTCCCCCTTTGCGAGACGGCAAATAAGAATATGCCCGGTCATCGCCAACGCAACTTACATTGAATCCAGCCACGACATGCTCTTGCAGCCATTTGACGTGCTTACTGAGATAAGCGATCGATCCAATGGTTTCCGGAATAAAAACAATCCTGTATGTGTATCGTCGCCTGGGAAGAGATTTCAACCATCGTGCAAGAAATGTCGTCACAACAGGACCAGACAGTTCATTATTTGCCATTGATGGATGGCAAATGTATGTGGAAATAAAAACTTCTTGCGTGCTATCACCGGGAATAACAGCTTCTCCATAGGTCAAGTTCCCGTCTTTAAGATCACTGTCAATACGCACCCGGTATGATCCTGGAGTCAATGCTTTGCGTTGAACATCCGATATGCAAAACCCCCATCGTTCCTTGTAATAGGAGGTGACATAAGGAATTGCTTCAGGTTGTTCTGGTGAGGAATATAAATGGGACTGCAACTCATCCAAAGTGACTACTGCATCTATCGGGATTGAGTAGCCCACCACATGTAAGTTTGATTTTTGAAAATCAATGATTTTTTTGCCGCTGGGGTCAATGACATACGCATCACGAATATTCCACTCTTTGGGAATGGTCCAATCAAGGCAAGTTGTTCCAGAAGGCACTTCTTTAACAACAATGTCAGGAAACTTCTCCTTAAGAATAGCCAGGGTACTTCGGACCCCACTGCCGGTGATGCTCCGACAAATCGGCCATAGTTTCTTGGCACAATTGTGGATTTCCTCACCTAACATAATCAGGCCTTAACAGCTTCAACAACAAATGCCGAACATAGAAACAGACCCCTCCAGCCAAGGCTGTCGTGCTCTAGCTTGAGGGCTTCGCTTCGGAACAGTTTCTCATCCTCGCTGGCAAGATATGGCATGGCAGGATGGTAATGATACCAAAGGAGTTTTATGTCTTTGAAACCACATTTCTCGAACAGGCGTGTCACCTCAAAAGGATTATGAAATTTTGAAAGTATTGCATCGTAGCCCGGAGCCTCAGGGTCTTCATTGTGGACGTTCCTAGGACTCGGCTTATTCATATTAAGCCGGCTTTTCAAGTCAGCGCCTACGATATCCTTCAATTTAGAAGAGACCCCTGATAGCAGATCGTCCATGATGAATTCGTAGGTGTATCGATTAAATGTGAACAAGGAGAATAATTTATTGCGAAATTCGACAAAGACTGACCCCCCTGATTTAATCAATGCTTTCATATTGATAAGGCATGTTTCATCATTTTGAACATGCGGCATGACCCCCATTGCCAACAAAGCATCATATTGCCCATTGCGCAATAATTCCGCGTATGTAATAGGATCTTGAATATCTCCCCAAATAATATTTTCGGGATTTAATCCATTTTTTTTAAACGTATTTTGGGATGCTTGAACCATTTTCTCACTAAGGTCAAAACCAAACACGTCCATTCCGGCCTTAGCCAAAGTCGCGAGAGGCGTGCCCTCACCGACACCAACTTCTATAACTCTTTTAACCCCCTTATCCATAAACGAATTGAGAAGCAAATGAAGACGGAAGTAATTGGCGGGATAATCCCGAGAAATATCTCCGAGTAAACTCCTTTCATATTGAGCTCCGTAATTTGCCGCGGATGCATTGTAATGTTCAGAAACGCTATTCTTGATCATAAAAGCCTCCTAAAATTGCGCTTGGAATTTTAAATTTGAAAAATCAGAACTACGCCGAAATGTAAAAAAACAGCACCCCGCTTCGAAATGTTCGTTTTCCTTCCTAAATCCGATGCATTTTACCTGAGATTCAAAACAAAGCCACTTTAATCTGCATCCTCCATGATCTATTCGCTCTGGATCGGCCAGTCGTGAGCGAAAGATTCTCGTAAGCAGTCCTGCATTCGGCCATACAGGCGGGAGACTTTGCCTCACGATCCTCATGCGTCTATTTGCTCCAGAATGTACTCGGCAACTCGCTCGGTATTCTTCGCATCAGAATATTTCATAAAATAAGAAAGATCCCGTTTTTCTCTACAAAATTCTGCTTTTTTAGAATGGTCATTGTCCAAAATTGCATGAACCGCACGCTGAAGCTCTTCTTGGTTGTGAACATAATCGACAAGCCCGCTTTCCTTCCAGGGCAGCCATGGGTCAAATCGATCGTAACACATCACCACGACGGGCTTTGCGAACATAATTGCTTCATTAACAACCGTAGACTCCGGCGTCACGATCAGATCCGCCTCGCTTTCCAATTTGAAGATGTTGGCCCGATGGGGCTCGATCTGAAAATTCACACGGCTTCCCAAAGCATTCAGAAATTCTCTAACATCTCGATCGTCGTCAGCATAATGGGTTTTGATCCGTACGACGACATTTGTTCTCCACTTAATGGTCTCGAACAAATCCTGAATATACAGCCTGTTTCTCCACCCTATGGAATCATCCCCGACAAGCCATGGGCAAAAAATATCAAAATCCTCATCGCGAAAACTCGACAAACACAACAGCACGGTTTTAGATCCACTAACGCGGGAACGCCTGCTAGCACCCGCTTCTTTCCGACGAAAAAAAATCTCGTCAAAACGCGGGATGCCCACGATCTCGATTTTTTTCGGGTCAAAAAAAATATTTTCATAGGCTTTTTTCTCAAATTCCGAATTGACCAGAACAACGGAGGATTCGCAAAACCGTTGCTTCAAATCTGCCTTTGCCTTGGAAAGCATAGGTATACCATGGGACGTCACGAAACTCTTGACGCCACTGCGCCAAGCAAGAACAGCGAGACATCTTCTCTCCAAGGAATAATCTTCATCGAGAAAAACTCCCTTCGGACGCAAGAAGTGAAAAAAATTAACGAGAGAATCATACTTTGCCGGCGACCCCAGGATACCCAAGCTAAGAGCTGCGTCAAAAAGCTTATTTATGACGGAAGAATAATCGCATTCTCGAAAAATAATGCGCGCAGGCCCCAAGAAACTTCTTCCAAGCATAAATGAAACCTTTTTTTTCTCTTTCGTGGAAACAACAAAATAGGGAATAAACCTCATCGAACAATACGCGTATTTCTCAAAATTAAACTCGGATTCAACGAAAACGATCTTGCAGGCTTGCTTGACGTTTAAGACCGAGATCACGGCCCCTAGGTGATTCAGCCCTCCGGAAACCAGCAAAATATTTTTGGTCTTCAGTGATCTTAACGTGAGGATTAACCGCGATTGAACATTTAAAATGCTCGCCAACACAAGACGCACACCTTTTATGATGTCCGGAAATTTCTTTGCTCCCCGATCGTTCTTGGGCTCGGCCAGCTCCTCCGAGGGGATATCCGCGTGATAAAGAGCAAGATACTCCCGCAACACTCTTGTAAAAAAAGATCGGGAGGATCGGCACCACACGATCGCCGAGGGGCTATAATTCCGGATCAGAAATTCAATCGTCAGGATCGATTTAACCCCCTGAAGCAAAACACCTTTAATAGGATAGAAATTCACTTCTAAAAAAATGTCCTTCTCTGAGGGGCTCTGTTCCCTAATCTGTCTGACAAGATCAATCGTCGCTCGATAGGACCAGTCATTAAGCTCCGCCTCAGCCCCCCCCAACATGCTTTCGCTAAGAAGTAAAACCTCAAGTCCCATAGCTTGACAATCATCAACTATCTTCCGGTTGGGGCAAAGATAGAGAGCGGGGCCCTGAATATGCTCCTTGGTGCAGAGAACATCGGAGCGATTCGTGACATAGACCATTGGCAGACCGGAGTTCATCGCTTCAAGTTGCCTCGCATTATCCAGAGGCAATCAAAATAAGATACCAGCCCCGGTCGGATCAGAAGAACCTTCTCAGCCACGGCTCTTGCCTCTTTTTTGATCTTCAGCCAAAGATTTCACATATCCCTCGTTTCGCATATTGTGATTGTTGATCTTTGCAATCAATGGATTCGTTTTAAAAAATTCGAGTATCGCATCGTAGCCGAATTGTGGATTTTTCGGATAAAGCGCCTCATAAATTTTCTTCACCACAATAAAATCTTCCGCGGTATCGACCGTTAACCGAAGCCTGGAAAGATCCTGAGCGCCGCGAAAATTGCCCAGTTTGAAGAGCACGGGATTTTTATAGAAGTAAGGCGTGACATGTTCTCTCTCCGAGGGCAGCAACGCTTTCTCATGGGCTTTCTGAAGCGCAGCCCGGGAAAACACCTCCACGTCGAGCCCGTCAGGAAATGTACACTCCAGAGTATTGCTCGCGTAATCATAGGCTCCTTCACGATAGAAACGAATAACATCATCAATAATGTCAGGGCACGCGAGCGGGCAATCGCCTGTCAGGCGGACGATATCCTGGGGCTGCGATTTTTTCGCGGCCTCAAAGAAACGGTTCAGGCAATCTGTGGCGTGGCCGCGGAAACACTCGATCCGCTGCTCTTTACAAAGCTTCACGATCGGATCGTCAGAAACATCAACCGTTGTCGCGACAAGAATCTGATGGATCTCGCGAGAACGCTTGACCCGCTCGATTTGACGCAAAAGCATAGGCTCGCCCAGCAACGGTTTTAACACTTTGCCGGGAAGACGCGTCGAGGACATTCTTGCTTGCAGGATCGCGAGAATCATAGCTGCTTCCATTTTCTAGGATCGGTCAAAAAGGACTCCGGTCGTTTAAGGCGCATAAGTTTCATCTGGATTTTTTTAAACGCGGCTCGCCGCTTTAAAGTTTTCAGATTCAACTCGAGCTCTTCTCGTGATTTTACGCCGATGAGTGAGGAGGTGATCCCCGGGGTGTGGTAGGCAAACAAAAGCGCGCTTTCGCTCATGGTCAGACCGGCGCTTTTGGCAAGCGTCTCAAGTTTTTTCCTGAAACAGCAAAGCGGTTTTAACTCGTTCGGAATTTCATCCTCTGAGGCGCCCAACACTCCCTTTAGAAAAGTGGAACGGCTGATAAACGCGATCCGCTTTCGGGATAGCCCGGAAAACATTCCTGAAAAACGTTGATCAAAAATGTTGAAAGGCGCCTGGATGAAATGAATCAGGTCGTGATGCGCCTGAAGAACAGGCTTCGCAGTCTCGGGATCATAGAATGAAACGCCGAATTCCTGAAATAATCCCTGCCTCTTAAGTCTGGCAATAACTTTCCAGAGGTTCGAGTTTTTTACGATACGGTCTTCCGCATTATGGAGCTGAAGGATCTGGATGGGACGCCCCAATAGCTTGGCGGAGGTACGCACCGATGCTGTGATGTGCCGGCTCAAGGCGTTCTCATTCGTGCAAATATCCTCCGGGATATGTCGGATCTTGGTCGCAATGACCCAATCCCCTCCGGGATGCCGTTTTAGATAGGAGCCGATCTTCGCCTCGCTGTCGCCGTAATCCCTGGCCGTATCCAGAAAATTGATGCCGTGTTTTTTGCAAGCATTCAAAATCTCGTCGACCTGGGACTGCGACATTCTCTTGGTATAGCCGTAATCCATACCGAACTGGACCGTTCCCAAGCCAATCCTTGAGATCTTTTGTCCTCTAAAAGAATGCCCCAGCATTTTATGCAAGCCTCTGGAATCCCGAATGGCAGACAGGCCCTTGGAGGAGCCGTCGCAATTCCTTCTTTTTTATCGCTTTTGAGATCAATGCGAATACCTCATCGGCATGGGCCAGGTAACGCCGTATCGCATGGGAAGTATGGGCCAGACTGAGATAGATCGTGGTGGATGCCAAAAATCCCCTTTTAAGCATTTCCTGAGTGAAAACAGTTTTGACGACAAGAGGATCTTGTTCATGGATCACTAAAATGGGGTTCGCGTTCGTGCCTTCCACCTCGATCTTGAGACCCTGCGAAGCAAAGATCGATCGCAGTCCTGCGATCAGCTCCTTCCCGATCCGCTCCAGGTGTTTCGGGACCCGGTTTTTTTCAAATTGGCGGATCACTTCCAGCGCGGCGGTAAATCCGATCCGTTCTGTCCAATAGGTGCTGCTGATAAAAGTTTCCTGAGCTGCTTGCATCACGTCTTTTCTTCCGATCACGGACGCAATGGGATAACCATTCCCCATGGCCTTTCCAAGAACGACGATATCCGGTTCGACACCATAGAGCATGTGGCACCCCCCGCATCGCGCGCGAAAACCGGAGGTGATTTCATCGAAAATAAGCACGGCTCGGATCTCAGAAGCGATGGCCCGGACTGCCTTAAGGAATTCCACATCCACGGGTTTGTGACGCTGCACTTCCATAATGATCGTTCCGACCTGTCCCTGATGTTCTGCCACTTTTGCTTTGAGCTCGGCGAGAGCGCCATAATGGAACGGAATCGCGGTCTGGGCCAGGGATTTTGGGACACCGTTGGGTGCCAGGCCGGGCAATAGTTGCTTGGACAGATTTTCGGTGTCTGCCAGATTCGAGGCAAGATACCAATCCGTCCATCCATGGTAGCCGCACAAAAGCACCTTATCTTTGCCCGAAAAGGCCCGGGCGATCCTCACCGCGATCGCGCATGCTTCCCCCCCGGTCCTCGCGAATCTCGCCATCCCGGCCCATGGATGCAATGCGATCAGTTTCTCCGCAAGCGCCACTTCTTCGTAACAATTCAGCGTGCTCATGGTCCCCAGACCGATGCTTTTCTTTACCGCCGCATTGACCTGCGAGTTGGCATAGCCCAGCACACAGCTTCCGATCCCCATGATGCTCATATCGGTGTAACGGTTGCCGTCAAGATCCCAGACGTTGATACCGCGGGATTTTTGATAATAAGCCGGCCAAAATTCAGGCAGGAACATTTCGGCGCGCTTCGATAGAAGCTGATTACCGCCCGGGATGATCTGCTTGGCGCGTTTCCATAACTGAGGACCCCGAACACTTTTTTGATTTTTTTTATACCGGCGCACGAAAGGCTCCTTTCCATTTGTCATGAAAAACAGAAACGACCGTTTTTAAGACCCCCTCCTTGTTTTCGAAAAAAATCAGAACAGGAGAAAAGAGCGTGAGAAATATCAGGAATTTGACGACGCATTCGACAAGCGGATTGGCAAGATGGCACAGCCATTCGGCTCCATGGAGCAAAAGCGTCATATAAATAAAAATGCCGACGATGATCAGAATGCTCCGGTGGAGTTCCGGTTTTTCCATCAAATGCTTGAACGCGTAATAGAAAAAAAAGACAAAATAAAAGAAGTAAGCGATCGTGGTCGCAAGCGCCACGCCTTCAATGCCTCCCCGGGTCTTGATAAAAAGGTAGTTGAGGCCTATCGCCATCAAGATCATGGCGGCAAATATGGGGATCTGGCGCGCCTGTTTATTGATCGTGAAGAGGATGCTTCCGGACATCTCATTGACCGCGACAAAGTAATACGCGGTCACGAGGATGCGCATGGAAACAAGGCCGGGGTTGAATTTCGGTAAAAAGTAATGGACGATCACGGGGACCCCAAAAAAAACAAGCGCGATGATCACGGGTAAAAAATAAACCAGGGTGGTAGTGCTTTTAACGAACAGGGACTTGGCGTCCGCAAGCTCTTTTGCTCTCCCATACTTTTCTTGTATATGCGGCAGCAGAATGATCTGAGAAAAACGCCCAAGGGAGTTGATCTGCTGGATCGACATTAAAGCGATCGTATAAAATCCAAGCTGGTTGTAGCCGATCATTTTTCCGATCATGATCGTATCCACGATCAAAAACGTATCCAGCGCATAGCCGGCCAGGACCAGCGGAAAACCGATCTGTATCAAGCGCCAGACTTCCCCGGTATTCCAATAAAAGCGTAACTGCATGCCACTGAGCCAATAAGCAAAGAAAGCGGACAAAAGGGTCGTGATGGTGAGACCGGCGATCAAGCCAAGTACGCCAAAAAAATAGGCCCCCAAGATCGAAAAAAGCGCAACTCCGAGAATATTAACAATAATGGTCAGGCTTAGGTGGGAGACTTTCTTGAGGACACGCATGAAAGTGATCGAAAAATTGTAGATCTGCGTAACGAACACTAAGAAACCTGCAAGCAAAACACCTTTTTTCATCATGGGGTCTTTCACGAAAAATAGAGAAAAGATCGTGAAAACCACAATAACCACGAGCGACGCGAGGATCGTAAAGGTAAAGACCGTGTCACGCACTTTGTTTGCTTCGCTTTGATCGCCCGCGCCGACGGCCTGAGTGACTTCGCGAAGCATGGCATCGCGGGTGCCAAGGTCAGAAAAAGCTCCGTACGACGTGAAAACTTTGATCATGGCGAAATAACCGGCACCAAGGGTTCCAAGGATGCTTTTGGTGACAATGCTGAGAAAGATACCCACCCCCATGGCGATATAATTCGCCACGGAATACATCAGGGTGTCCTTGATGATGCGCTCGCGAAATGGTTTCATTGAATCCCTTGGATTCCAGCATGACCGGCAGCTTCAAATACTAAAATGTGGATATTGCGGTACCGTCTCATAGTTTTAGTCCGTACGGATGGTTTTCATTTGTGGTATAAAGCCGCCCATACGACTTCAAAAGTTCCTGACCAAAGCTGATAATCGCAGTCCTCTTAATCGTGCTCATATTGGAGTGGTGGCGGCGGTAAAAAAAAATCGCCCCATCCACAGCAAAACCCTTTTTGCCCGCGGAAAGCAGTCTCAAAGTCAAATAGTAGTTTTCAAGGCCACAGTTCTTCTCATGCGATGGATACCCTCCTACATCAAGAATGTCTTTTTTATAATACACGGTTCCGGTAGCAAAAAAATCCCCACGCTGAAAAATTTCGTCACGATTAAAATCGGGCAGAGTCTTGAGATGTTTCTCAGCTTCTGAATAGTATTCGTAATAATTCTTGCTGTAATAAAAATCGTAACCGGGATGTCGTCTTATCTCCATATCCATTCTCTTTAAGTAATCTTGTGCAAGCATGTCATCAACATCCACCCGGAGGACGCAGTCGTGTTCCGCCAGTCGATAGCCGGCATTACAAGTCGCCTCCAACCCGCAATTGCCTGTGTGGTTAAGCCTCAAATTCTTGAACCTGCTCTGAAATTTTTCCGCAATACGCAAAGAGTCATCATCGCTTCCATCGTCCATGAAAAGCACTTCGAATAATTCGGGTGGATAATCATGGGTCACAAGGGATTCAAGACAAGGTCTCACGAATTCCTGCCCGTTGTAACAGGCCACAATAATGGAAAAGCGCGTACACTGCGAGCTCAATGGACCACCGCCCTGGATAATACTTCCCCTCGAAGAAGGTTCTTTCTGAGCTTCTTTCCAACAAGTTTTGAGATCTCATGAGGACGGAACGCCTCGGCACCTACGGGGCGCAGGACATCGATGTCGTCGCGGCGAAGCGCTTGCCCATCAACGAGGTCCCTGGCCGCGCGGCAAGAGCGGCGCTGTATGATCGCCGTTTCCAGCTCATTACCTTCGACTCGTTTGATCCCATCCCCAAGGGCATGTTCCAACTCGCGTGTCCTGTCAACCATTTGGCGCCATTCCGCGGGATCCATTGAAAATGCGTGGTCCGGCCCAATGCGAGAGCGGTCATCGGTAAAATGCTTCTCGATCACACGGGCCCCTAGCGCGACCGCTCCCAAAACAGTGACATGCCCGGGAGCATGGTCGCTTAGCCCCAAGACGGCCCCGGGAAATCTTCTGGCATACGTCTTGAGGACATTGAGGTTCACATATTTAAAATTTTCGAGACTCCCCGTGTAGTTCGTATTGCATTGCATCAAACACAGCTTCGTGTTGAACCGCAGAATCCACCCGACAGCGCGTTCCACATCCCGCATCGCTGCGGCCCCGGTCGCCAAGAGAACCGGCTTTTTCTTTTTAGCAATCTTTATAAGAGATTCTGGCCAGTCGATGTCCCCGGAACCGACCTTGTACGCTGGCACATAGGCATTGAGATTATCGATGGTTTCCAGGTCGTAAGGGGCTGAAAAGAAATGAATGCCGACCTTCCGACAATATCTCTGAAGTTCGGGAGTCCACTTCCCCGGCACGCTGGCATCCTTATATACCTGAAAAACAGATTTCTTCCATTTCGCCTGGTGAGACTGCTGGCCCTTCATGGATTCAAAACCATAGGCGCTTACTATCTTCTCGGCGATGAAATGTTGGAACTTGGCCGCATCCGCCCCGGCCTCTTTTGCCAACCGAACCAGATGTTTCGCTCGATCCAGATCACCATCGTGATTGGCCGCAATATCCGCAATAAAATACACGGGGTGTGCCAATCCGATCCTCCGCCCCTGGATCGAAAACTCAGGCTGCTTTTTCTTCGCTCCGCTCATGATGTCTTTTTCCGATCTGTTGTTTATAATCACGTGCCAATTTTTGAGCGGTATTTTTTGTATCGGGCAATTTTCTTCCCAAAAAAGACTCTGCCTTCTGAACATTCAAGGCAATGAAACCAGCCCGCGGCGGATGGAGATTCAGATCTTTTAGCGAGCCTTGAGTGACATGAAGCAGCGGAACCCCTAATTCAACCGCCAAGACCTCACCAAACTGGTATTTGGAAGCCGCATCGCGCGTTGCAACATGGAACAATCCATGCCCTTGTTTTTGAATAATTTTAAACGATAGTGAAACAAGGTCCTCCACATGCAGGGAGCTCGTAATAAAATCGTCCGCCAGAGTGATGGGCTTCTTGTAGTACAAAGCATCACAGAGCCACTCGGCAAAAGTGGGCATCCCGCTCCACCCGCGGAACCCGACAATATTAGTCCGGCAGATAAGGGCCCCGGGATGGTGCCGAAGCACCTCCTGCTCTCCCGCAAGTTTGCTCTTTCCGTATTGGTTTTTGGGGTTCGGGAGGTCATCTTCGCAGTAGGAAATCTTGCGGGCGCCATCAAAGACGGCATCCGTGGAAACATGGATGAAACTCGCCGACTTCCGGGCAGCATATTGGGCGAGCTGTCCGGGCAATGTCCCGTTGATCCGCAAGGCATAATCGGGTTCCCTCTCGCACTTTTGTATATCCACACAAGCCGCCGCATTGATCATAAGCTCCGGCTTGAAAGAATCCATGATATCGAAAAAATGCGCTGCTTTTTCCAGAAGGTCGATCTCGGCACGGTCATGATCAGGAATGGTTGCCGCCGTCCGTGGGGACGGGGCGGACACACCAAACAATTCATTCCCCGTCGATAAGCCACGCACTAGGGCCTGCCCCAATAACCCCGTATCCCCTATGACGCAAATCCTCACCGCCACTCCTCCGATCGCTACCGATATTCCATTTTCAGCCACTCTTGCAGTTCTTTTTTGGTCATCCATTCCTGATTGTTGGCGCTGGAGTAGCTAAATCCGTCGGGGCATCGTTTCCCATTCCCGATCCTTTTTTTGCAGTTATGCCAGTCATAGATATCCGGCAGGATCTTGTAGTAAGTGTCGTATTCGTAGGTGTGACGGGCGTCATCTTCCCCGATCATGAACTCATGAAGTTTTTCTCCGGGGCGGATCCCGACCATTTTGTGCCAGGCTGTCTTTGAAATGGCCTTGGCCGCATCCACGACCTTCATCGAGGGGATCTTGGGCACATAAATCTCTCCTCCGATGCAGTCTCCGATCGCGAACCAGACAAGCTCCACCGCCTGCTCAAGAGAAATCATGAACCGCGTCATTCTTGCATCCGTAATGGGGATCTCTCCGGTTTTTGCAGCTTGAATGAAAAACGGGATCATGGAACCCCGGCTTCCCATCACATTCCCATAGCGGACCACGGCAAACCGGATATCATGCGCTCCTGCATAAGCATTGCCCGCGACAAAAAGTTTGTCGGAGCAAAGTTTTGTGGCTCCATAAAGATTGATCGGATTGCACGCTTTGTCCGTGCTCAAGGCGATCACACGCTTCACCTTCTGTGCAATGGCCGCCTCGATAACGTTCATGCCACCCAGGATATTCGTCTTGATGGTTTCAAAAGGGTTGTATTCCGCAGTCGGCACGATCTTCGTCGCCGCGGCGTGGACCACATAATCCACTTCCTGAAAGGCGAGGTTTAAACGATCACGCTCGCGGACATCGCCGATAAAGTACCGCAGGACGTCTTTTTTATCAAAAGGAGCAAATTCCTTTTGCATATCCCACTGCTTCATTTCGTCCCGGGACAGGATGATCAGTTTTTTGGGTGAATGCTTAGTCAGAGTCATCCGGACAAACTTCTTACCGAAAGATCCCGTTCCTCCGGTTACCAGGATAGTTTTCCCATCTAGTAGATTTTTCATCGAGCGTCCTTTCGTGGCGGTTTTACTCATCGATGCCCTTGTGCGCCCAGTGGCGGGCTTTGTTGTAGGCTTTCCCAACACTATCCTCTAGCTTGGGAGACAAAACACGCAAAAGCTCCTTGCCCATGATCCTGTACTGCTTGCCCACTTTAGCTGCTTTGATGAGCCCGCTCTTGATCATGCGCGTCATGGTGCTTGGACTGATCTTTAAAAGCTTTTGGGATTCTTTGGGAGTATAAACTGCATTTTCTTCTATGGCGACCATTCAACCTCCTGACATCATTGAACTAGGAAGGAAGTCTAACGCGATGTTCTTGAAATGTCAACAGTAGTCATTAGTAGTCATTAGATGTCATCAGGAAAGCGCCAATGAACTGCATTTAGCGAGTTGAGATTTTCCGAGTGAGTTGCTGAAATGAACCTTTAAAAAGATCCGTGAGCGACGGTGAGTAAAAAAAGTTAAGGTGATGGCGGCCCGGTTTTGGAAGCCAAACGGCCTGAAATACACCATAAGCCTTGAAAATGCCGGCATCGACTCCATCAACAAGAACCCGCCATCCCGGGAACATGACATTGGATAGGACAAAAAAACCTGGCTGATCCGTTTCAACTTCCCACTCCTCCTGATTCACAGATCTGGCTACGCAACGAAAAGTCGCCTGGGGTTCTTCGTTGAAAACCGGCAACGAAATACCCATTTTTTTAAATTCGCTTTGTTCAAAAAGGACCGTTTTTCGGGGGTCGAAGCCTTCCTTCAAAAATTCCGTCTTCAACATTTCCCAATCATCCATGATCTTAACATCAGTGATGAAATGAGCCTCGTCGCGTTTACCGCTATTCGCGTAGAGAAAAACACCGTTGCGCGGGTCGACAAGAACAAGCTTGAGATCGGGATGCGTCAGCTTTTCGGTAGAAAGGACATGAGAGACATTCAGAAAGTTCAGGATCGGTAGCCGCTGCGTGACAAAGGCGGGGGTTGGTGTCACGGCAAAATTGGAGTCGTTCAGATTTCCAAAAACCCCGATCGTTTGATAGTACCTTTGGAAAACAAGAGGAGAATACGCGCCGATGTCCTCGATCCCATAAAGCATGTTCTGGCTGGGGGTCAAGGGCAGCCGCTCGCTCGGTGAACGAAGACCGTAGATGCGACCAAGCCGGCCTGCAGATCTTTCACTCTCCAGAATCTGGCGGGTTTGCGTCGGCGCCAGCGCCTTCTGGTATGTCGCGAACTCCAGCTGGATGTCCAGATAAGAGGCCGCATAAAGATCCGCCGCCAGAAAAACAACACTGCCGATAAGCAAAGACCTCGCAAGGATCTTTTTTTGAAGCAGGAAAACCACAAAAATAACACACAGCCCCGACGCCGCAACGCTAATAAGATTCGCGGGATCGCCTATGGAAAGGTACTTCAACGAAATATCAATCCAGCTTGTGACCCCTGAAAGGTAGGTGTCCAGAGAATGCGGGTGCCCGGGTTGCGCATAGATAAAGCGGGTGATGAAAAAACTTCCAAGCCTTATCGCGACATTTCGGCCTACGGTAAAGAACAGATCTATGGAGACGATCGCTGCCACAAAAAAGGCCAGCACCGAAAGATAGACGAAAAAAGCTTTCTTGATCACGGCCTGAGTTGCTTTTCCCTGCCAGAGAGACTGGAATCCGGTCGCACTCAACATCGCAAGACCGAAACAAAAAAATCCGAGAAACTTCGCGGGGAAACGGAAGGCATAGAATCTCGTGAGTTTGACGAGAATTACATAGAGAGGGCTCCATTGTCCTAAAGTCAGCAGAAGCGCTATCAGGGTCATGATCCCCCAGAGGCGGAAAGTTTTGCTCTGCCGCGTATCGGGTGAACAAAGGGCAAGAAGAACAAGGAACAGGGCGAACGCCCCGGGATAGAGATTGTTCCCCCGGCAGAGATTCGACAAATTGGGACAGATCAACGTTCCGAGGGCCATCGGCGACATGGAGCCTACATAGGCATATCCTTCCGTAAGACCCGAGCGGTTGGACAGCGTCGCCAACTGGAATGTCAGATAGATCTGCGGCAAAGCGATGAGTAGCGCACATGCTGCGATAACAATTAAGACTCCAAGGGTCTCCCCTTTTTTTGTCCAGGGACTTGCGTTTTCTGGAAACAGAGTGATCCTGAGCACCGCGTAAACTCCAAAGATCAGCCAGGTTAGGGCGGCCATTTGCATATATCCTGCCACGATCGACTGACCGATCAAAAACGCCAGGCCCACAGCCAACCATTTTTTTGGGTTGTCGAGATATCGCTCCAGAAGATAAAGGGCGACCGGGAACCAGCATATTGTTTTCAGAGACGTCATGTTGTAATAAGCTCCGCCGTAAGCCCCGCCAAAAAGAAAGATCACGGCCGCAACAAAAGACGCCTCAGCGCCTAACTTCATCTGCTTGGCATAGGCATACGTTCCCCACCCCGCGATGAACCAGTGAATAAGATTCATGTAGGAATAAGCGACATGAAACGGAAGGCAGAAATACATCAGAAGGTTGGGAATATAGAATGCGCCCACCTGGCTTTCAGCCACAAGCGGAAAGCCGCATTGAATAAGCGGCGTCCAGAACGGTAGTTTGAATTCCTTGAGGGACTGGGCAAGCTGAAAGGCCCAGGGATAATGCTGTTCGAGATGATCGCCCGTTAGGGGTGCCGCCTTGACCAGGAAGAGATCGGGATAAAAGGCGAACAGCAGTCCCAAAAGGCCGAAGATGGCCAACCGGTCAGGATGGAAAAGCCAGGATCTGAGGCGCGTCGAAAAAGGAGCCTCGATAAGCATCCTACGACAGCCTTTCCAGTAAAGGCTTTTTACGCAGCGAGTCGTAAGTCCCGCGATAGTGTCCCCGAGCCGGATAGGCGGCCATAAGTTCTTTGTTGCGTTCGCCTAGGTCATGGGCATACAAAATCCTGGCGTCAAGGAAGGGACTGTTCCTGATGGCGTCTTCTTCGGCGAATACCAATCGGCTCCCGATAAAGCCATGGATAAAGACGATCGCGGGCCCCTTGATCGTCTGTTCCGCCAAGACATAAAGCGCTTTGCGCTGGCGGCTGGATTCTTCCACGGATTCCGCCTGCTGCATGAAGATCATACCGGACGTCACAAACGACATCGCGACGAAGGTTAAAAGAAATTTCCGCATGGGCAACGAGCCCCCCCGCCACAGGCTGACGACCCAGTCGGCGACCGCGATGCAAAGGAATGGGATCCCTTCCCAATAATACCGCGGTCCCCACTGATTGCCCCCCCAGGAGTAATAAAAAAAGTAAGCGAAGGCAATGAATACCATCGAGAGGCGGAAGAGATTTCGGAGAAAGGTTTTTCCCGGATCAGCCTCGGAGGTTGAAAGTCTTTTTAAACCGCGAAGGTTGAAGATCAAAAGCAAGTAGGCGGCAACAACCGCAGGAGCAAACCAGTCCATAAGGTAAAATACACGGCCGATCAGAAATAAGAAACCGTCGACGGGTGTGTAGGCTTTCCTGAAACCCAGCCGTTCCCAGGATTTGTCGTACTTATTCGGCGCCCGGAAAGCTTTTCCCGTCACAAGATAGTTTTGATACAGGATCAAAACCATGAAAACGGCGATAATGCCGATCGCGATCCAGTCGCATTTGCGGAGCTTGGGCCGTTTGAATGTAAAAGGAAGAACCCCTTTGCGCCAGCCCCTCCAATCAAAGAAGATCGGGAAATAATGATAAAGAAGGAACGGTCCCACAATGGCCGCCATGGTGAGATAGCGGGTCATGAGACCGTAACCTACCGCAAAAGCACAAAGAGATGCCCAACCGACAGGATCACGTCCCCTCTTATAGTCCTCACACCATCTGAGAAACGAATAGAGGAAGACTGATATCATGAGAAGGCACGTCGCGTGAGAAAAATAGGACGCGGCCGTGAACATGAAAAAAGGGTTCAGGATCATAAAAGCTAGGCCCAGTAAAGTTGGGGCGCGGCCAAAAAGCCTCATTCCGGCTTTATAAAAAAAGAAGATCGAAAGCGCGCTCAAGACAGGATTCAGCCAATCCACGATATTGAACTGGAGCCCGAAAGCCCATATCAGGGGCCATCCGGGAGGATAGACGCTGAACCATTTTCCGTCCCGCATTCCGACATGTACGACTTTAAAAAAATCGGCGAGCGGCGGAAGGTCGACATAGAGCTTTCCCTTGCGCAAACATTCCGCCAAAAAATAGCAGGAATGCTCGTCTGCGGAACTTAAAAAGGAATGAAGGATGTGCTGGTTGACTAGATAAAGACCATAGACGAGAGACAGCAGACTACAGACCCAAGCAAGAGGGCGAAAGACATTCCCTTGGGACTTGGAGCTCGGAAGCCGGGGCTTAAAACCCGAAACTAAAAAATCGGGTAAAAGATAATAGCTTAAGAGAGAGGCGAGAAGAGTGAGGCCGAGAAGTACCATAGAATCCGGTGTTGCGAACAGGGTGCGACCCCAGACCTGCTGAATGTGGGACGCCCAAAGCGGCGCGAACGCGAACAACGCACCGGCAAACAAGATCAGCCAAGGCTTTAAACGGGATAGACGGCTCAAAATCAGGCCTCTTTCCTTTTGAAATATCCTTCGATCGTACGAGCGGCCAAAGCATGCCCTCGAGGCGTCCAATGCCAGTCGTTCTTAATATAATAGGTTTCAAGGCCATCTTTAGCGACGGCTTCGTTGAAAGCGGGCTTCAGATTAATAAGGCCCACCTTCTCACGGCCCGCAAAGCGAAGGATGGACCTTTCCAGAGAGGTTTTGCGGGAACTTGTGGCCCAGTTCTGGGGCGGCATGAGTACGAGCACCGGGACCGCCTTATCCGCGCGGACTTCTTCGATCAGCCGGGTCAGGATAGCCCGCCCGACCCACCATTCATCCGAAGATTCGGGGTCGATCAGCCGCATATTTTTTGCCAGTTTCAAAAACGGCATTTTTGCCAACCTGAACAGAACGCTTTTGTTGAAGACCTTCAAAAATCCATTCGCCTCAATCAACGGAGGAAACTGGTCCGTATTCAGGGAAAATGGCGGCGGCACAGGAACATTATGCAGGAGTAGTTCCCCTGCCGGCGACAGCGAAAAATACGGTTTTACGTGGCCGGAATCCGCGAAGGAGCGCGTGCAACGCCAAAAATCTTCCGGGAAGATGCCGATCAGGACTATATCGGGATGATACGCCCGGGCGACCTCGCTGTAGCTCAGATAGATCTGATCCATCCCGTATCCCGGCACTCCAAGGTTCAGTACCTCGCGGAACTTATCCTGCGATTCGAGCAAGGCCGGAAAAGCCTCGCCGTCCTGAACGCCGAATCCGAATACAAAGCTATCGCCAAGCACTGCGATGCGGATAATCTCTTTAGGTTTTTCGGGCGAGTACTCACGGATCCCGCGGAAGCCCGCGGAATTCGTGTGGATTTCGACAGGGGAAAAGTTGGAGTTTGTCAGGGTTGCTGTCTTGTTCTTTTGGGAATACCACCCAAGGACGGGATGATGTTCGACCCAAATATTTTCCGGAACATTCACCCAGCTCATCCTTGGCTTTTCCGGGAACTTCACCCGGTTCACGCCAATGAATCGCAAGGTCATTTCGGCGATGGACAGGGCCAGGATAAGGGAAATGATCACTAAAAGAATGTTCTTTTTCATAAGCTTTTGGGACGATCGGGTTAGAAAAAAGTCTCAGGAGACGGTCATTGCCTGTCCCCTAAGTACGAATCGTCGCACAGGTTAGCAGAAATCCATCCAGTCGGCAATTGACATTAGCCCTTATGTCGTAAGCCCTTAAAATTCTACTTCAAGAAATTTTATGAAATTTTATTAAATTTTTTCTTGCAATCGTACCCATTATGGGTACGATTGTACCCATAATGGGTACAGCCACCAAACATGATAATACACTTTCCAGCCTGTTCGGCAAAACCCGCCGCTCAATCATGGGCTGTCTTTTCAGCCGGGACCAGGAAACTTTCTATGTTCGTCAGATCGTACGCATGGCGGGCATCGGCCAAGGAACCGTCCAGCGGGAGCTTGGCCACCTCGCAGGCATGGGACTGCTTCTCCAACACCGGCGCGGGAATCAAGTCTTTTACCAGGCAAACCGGAACTGCCCCATTTTCAAAGAACTAAAATCTCTGATCGCAAAAACTTCCGGCATTGCAGACACCCTGAGAACCGCCCTGGTCCCCCTCCAGAAACAACTCCGCGCGGCCTTTATCTACGGATCTATCGCGTCCGGCCGGGATCACTCCGAAAGCGATGTTGACGTGATCCTTATCGGCAAGATCCCTTCGATCAAAGTTATCGCTCTTCTCAGGCCTCTTCAGAACACCCTCGGCCGCGAGATCAATTCCACCGTCTATACTCCTGAGGAGTTCAAGGAAAAACTATCCGAAGGACATCCTTTTATCAAACGGATCCTGAATGCCCCCAAAATGCTCTTGATCGGCAACGAAAATGACCTTAAAAAATTGGGAAAATAGCGGTTGGCTCCTGCGTCACAAAACATCCCCGCAGGAGATACGGGACCTTCTAAGGATCGCCGACCGGGACCTCTCCGATTGCGAAACCAAGGGATTGAGCTCCGATTGGCGTTTCAATATCGCTTATAATGCCGCGCTGCAACTCTCCATGGCAGCGCTGGCAGCATCCGGCTACCGCACATCCCGGCAGGCACATCACTACCGGTCCATTCAAAGCCCGCGCTCACTCTTGGCGTTCCAACACCTTTGATCGATCAGCTGGACCACTTTCGAAAAAAACGAAACACTAGCGATTATGAGCAAGCGGATCTTATCTCTGACCAGGAAGTGCAGGAAATGATTGCTCTCTCGCAAGAGCTAAAGAAAAAACTCCTGAACTGGCTACAAGTTAAACACCCGGAGCTCCTAAAATCATGAACACTACCCCATTTATCAGTTTTATTACGCCGGTCTATAACGAAGAAGAGAACATCGCGAGGATGCTCGCCAATCTCTTCGTCATTCTGAACGCCCATACGGAATGGAATTGGGAAGTGATCCTGATCGAAGACGGGAGCCGGGACAAGACACTTGAAGTTCTTCGGGCCGAAGTCCTGAAATATCCGAATACTCAATTGATCATTCATGAAAAAAACCAAGGCTACACCCAGTCGCTCAAGGACGGTCTCAAGACCGCACGCGGCCAATACCTCATGTATGTCGGGGCCGATGAAGAGTTTGATTCCTCCGAGATCCCAGACTTCGTGAAAATCCTCCGTCAAGGCCAAACCGACGTGCTTCTGGGGGTGCGCTGGCAACGGAATGCCTATCAGCTTTTCAGGTTCTTCCTCTCCGTGATCTATATTTTCATGCTGAACTATCTTTTCAAGGTCCGGATCAACGACTACAACTGGTCGCAGGCCTGGAGCCGGAAGCTCCTTGACCGGATCGACCTGACCTCCCAGTCGCTTTTTGTTCTGCCCGAGATCATTGTGAAGGCCCACGATCTCGGCTTTCGCATTAAGGAGATCCCCTCGAACCACCGCGGTCGCCAGGCTGGAAAATCCTCGGTCAATCTCAAGATCATGGGTTTTGCCCTTTGGGAAGGCCTGAAGTTCTGGGGGTACCGCCGGTCGAAAGACTATAAGGCCGGGAAGTAAAATAGCACAAATTGGGTCGTGATCCCCCGCCCATAAAGCGGGTTTTAAACCGTTTCCGGGAAACCGACTTATATCATGACCGCAGCAAGCTTTTCCAGCCGGTCTGAAAAAAACTCTTTGCTCCAGAGTTTCACCGAAGGAACATCCCGCCGCCGCACAAAGCGCATCACATCCTCCTGCGCCTTATTCCAATCGATCCGTTCGATGCTCTTTCCAAGCTCATTGAGCAGCCATGTTTTATCGACTTGCGGCCTCTTTCCTTGCCAAGGACCCGATTGACACAATCCTTCGGAAAGATGGGCATAATTGATCTGGACGCGCCGGCTCACATACCAAGCAAAATCGTACCAGTCACGCCCTTTCACATACTCGCGACACAACAAGGCGTGACATTTCCCGGCAAAAAGACTTGGCAGATCCTGTGTCGCGACGTCGAACGCGTACGGGTAGTCATGGAACTTAGCCTCGACGCGCGCGCCCGCCGGCGGATTTGTATCGACTTCGATCTTAATGCGGATAATCCGCGTATCACGGCCAGGATGAAAGTGCTTGAACGTTATAAGTTTCACCAAAGCGCTATCCTTTAAAAATCTTTTTTGTGCCGTCTTTTCGGCTTTTTCGCGATCCGAGACCGTAAAGTCAAAGCCATAGATCTTTAATTCCTTGCAGGATCGATCCAGATAGGATTGTAATTTAAAAAATGGCACGGGCTCTTTTAAAGCAAAATCCAGGTCTTCAGAGAACCGATCCATTCCATAGAGGATCCTCAGACAGGTCCCGCCCTGAAAAACAGCCTCTTTGAAGAAACCTACCCGCGATAAACTTCCGAGAATGATCTCCTGCGCGATCTCCCGGATAGCGTTCTCCTCCTCCAACACCGACTGGCAGTCATAGGAATTCAACCTATCCTGAATAATTTCGACGCTCATTTCGTCATCTCCTTTTTGGCCCCGTTAAGAAATGCTCGAATACGTGCGCTTTTGGTCGCATCCAGGATCTCTTCAAAAGACCGGAGATCAGATTGGTCCAAGCGCTCTGCTTCCACACGCAGGCTTTCCCTGACAGGGCGCAACCCTTTCCAATCCAGTTTATGCACATACACATAATCCGCCAGTGCTCGCCACGGCGTAGCGATTGAAAAAACGCTATGCGCGATCTCGACACGCTTCACTCCGGCAAAAAAATTATTAGAGGGAACATGCGTATAGCTGAAGATCCCCAAGGGCGTCTCGAACTCCTTCGAACGTCTCGCCGTAACGCTCGTTACCGCATAAACTGCTTCAGGGATCCATCCATGGTACGCCAACGATGACTCCAAACTGACATAGGAAGGCCCATAGATCATCTGTGCGCATTGAAAAAGATCGATCCCCTTCCTTTGATACTCTTTTGAAAAAACAAAAAGGCCGCGGGTTAAGCGAATGATCTCTCCCCCTTTCAGCGCCCTTTTCACCATCCCGTACCGACTGTCAGCCGTTACGGGAAGCGCGTTCATCAACATGGTGTCGGTGAAAACGTCCGTTTCCATTGAATTTCGAATTTGTCTCATCAGTTTATTCATAGATTTGTCCTATACTGTCACTATATGACAGCTCAGTGCAAATATAGCAGATTACATAGAGCGAGTCAAATCTAAAAATAATCATTATAAAGTATTTTGAATAAATGAGTTGCGTTAATTTATATGCAAAGTGCCGGGAATCGATGAATCGCACACCTTGAGGTTCTTCCCCAGCTTTTGGCGGGATCAGAATGACGGCGGGTAACAAAAAACAGAAAATACAAGAGCAGCTGGGATCAGGGCCTGAGGCGCATGAGGTCGGCGCCGACGGAGAGGGCCTTTTCGTTCACGTAGATCAGGTCTCTGCGGAGTCCCTTGAAGACTTTCCCGAGAACCTTGACGGCGCTGGCCATCTTGACGATCCCGGTTTTTTGGATCGCCGCGCCCAGCATGATCATGTTCGTCACTTTTTCATTGCCGATCTCCAGGGCGATCTGCGTCGCTGGGATCTCGATAAGCTGACCGGTGCTCCCCTTGCGGTCGATCTCGGTCACCTGGGAAGAGTCGATAAAAAAGATCCCGTCGGCACGCGTCTTGGTCTTGAATTTTTCATACGCGGCCTGGCTGAGCGCAAACCCGAGAGTCGCTTCATCGATGATCGGACAATCGATCTCCTGATCGGAAATGATCACAAAACTGTGCGAGGCACCGCCCCGGACTTCCACGCCGTAGGAGACCATTCCGAGAATATGGCGGCCCTCTTCGAGCGCCGCATGCGCGAGGACATTCCCCGCCACGACAACGCCTTGCCCGCCGAAACCCGCGACAAAGATCTTTTCTTCGATCATCCGTCCACATCCCTGAATTTTTTGATCGGGAAATAGCCCGCCATTTCATTCCCGACGTATTGACACGCTTCCTTCCCGCCCATTTTCCAGTGGGTGGGACACATGGAAAGGACCTCCACGAACGAGAACCCCTTCCCTTCGATCTGGTTTTGAAAAGCCTTGCGGATGGCCTGCTTCGCCCGCTGCACATGCGGCGCGTCATGCACCGCCACGCGCTCGATAAAGACCGGACTCGTAAGCGTCGCGAACATTTCACAGATCCTCAGAGGCGATCCTGTTTCAGTCGACATCCTTCCCTCCGGCGTCGTGATGGTCTTTTGCCCGATCAAGGTCGTCGGTGCCATTTGCCCGCCCGTCATGCCGTACACCGCGTTATTGATAAAGATCATGGTGATATTTTCGCCGCGATTGGCGCAATGGATCGTTTCCGCGAGCCCGATCGAAAGGAGATCCCCGTCCCCGCCGTAGGCGAACACGATATTCTCGGGCCGCATCCGCTTGATCCCCGTGGCGACCGCCGGGATCCTGCCGTGCGGGCATTCGATGATATCGCAATTGAAATAGTCGTAGAGCAGTACCGCGCATCCCACGGGAGCCGTTCCGATCGTGCGTTCGCGGATCCCCAGTTCGTCCATCACTTCCCCGATAAGACGCTGTGTGATCGTATGCCCGCAAACAGGGCAATAATGCATTCGTCCGGGACGGATCGTTCTTTCTTCGGGCGTCATGGCTTTGCGATCTCCAGGATCTTCGCTAAAAGTTCCTTGGGCTTGGGATACCACCCGCCCCCGCGCCCCAAAAATTCGATCTTGGGATCCACTTCCGTTGCGGGGATTCTCGCAAGACGCACATCCTCGATCATTTGTCCCTGACTCATTTCGACCACCAGGAGTTTCCGGCAACGGGCCGCGATCTTTCTGAGAGCCATCGCCGGGAAAGGCCAGAGCGTGATCGGCCGGAAGAGCCCGACTTTAACGCCGGCTTCCCGGGCCCGTTTGACGGCCCAATGGGCGATCCGGGCCGGTGTTCCGTAAGCGATGACGGCGATCTCCGCGTCATCACCGAAACGCGTCTCGGAAAGCTGAAGCTCGGAGGTGATCTTTTCATACTTCGCCTTGAGCTCCATGTTCTTTTCTTCGAGAGCGTCCTTTTGCTGGAGATAAAGGGTCCGGATTACGTTCGGTTTCCGGCCCGCGCAACCGGTAAGTGCCCATTCCTTTGCGACGACTTTTTGCTTCGCCGGTTCTTTTAATTCGATGGATTCGGCCATTTGGCCCAGGATACCGTCCGCCAATAGCATGACGGGGTTGCGGTAATGATCCCCGAGCTCAAAGGCCCGTATCGTGAGGTCGTACATTTCCTGAACGGACCAGGGGGCCAGCACGATCAACCGGTAATCCCCGTGCCCGCCGCCGCGTGTTGCCTGGAAATAATCCGCCTGAGAGCCCTGGATATTCCCGAGCCCCGGGCCTCCGCGCATGATATTGGCAATAAGACAAGGGATCTGGGCCGCGGCGATATAAGAAATAGCCTCCTGCATGAGGCTGATGCCTGGACTTGAAGAAGAGGTCATGGCCCGCGCTCCCGTGGAAGCGGCGCCGAAGACCATATTGATCGCGGCAAGTTCCGATTCCGCCTGGACAAAAACACCGCCGGTCTCGGGAAGCCGTTTCGCCAGATATTCGCTGACTTCGTTCTGGGGTGTGATCGGATATCCGGCATAAAAACGGCATCCGGCCCGGACCGCGGCTTCCGACATCGCCACATTCCCCATCATCAATGTTTTTTCATGTTCCATAAAAAAAGGCTTCCTTTGATGCCATGAGATCAAATCGCTTCGCTATTCTACGAAAAGTTCCGCCCAAAGCAACAGTTACGAACGAATGTGGTAAATACTAACCGGATAGCCGCCCCGCTTGCGCGGCAGGATATCTTTCCAGAGAAAGGGGCCCCCGGTCATGGCTTGAGGGTCATGGATCGTCAGATCTTCGGGATCGCGATAAGGAGAGAATGTCACGATGCGATCCGCATTTGCCTGAAGCCCTTGGAAAAAAACATCTCCCTTCGGACGAAGGGCATCCACCAGAAAAACATATTGGATCCCCTTTTGCTTCAGCGCCTCAAGGTCAAAAGGGACGAGCGGCTCGGCGAACAGAAAACCGGAAGGCTCCGGACTGGCGCTTAAAAAATAAAGTTCATAAGACGGTTGATAGGGTTTTGACAATAGCGCATCGAGGCGACGCATCCTCCCTTCTGGTTGAAAACCTGAAAGTGCGCGCGTCTTTTTCTCTTTAATTTGCCGGGGAGAGAACACCAACCGTGGCATAAAAAACGCGCCGTCCAGAGCCACGCGGCTCCCGGCGGGGATATGGGCCTCAACCCACTCTTTGGCGACTGTTCTGACATCCGGTTCTGACATCAGCCTATCCCAATGAACCGTTTTTATGATCGAGGGCATGACCACAAAGGGTATCAGGATCCAGAAAAGAAGCCGGGACTTGGCCTTGAGAGCGGCCAAAACTTCCGCGGCCAGGACCCCCATGAAGGGAATAAGCGGCAGGACATAACGGTCATACGGCTGTCCAAAACGGCACAAAACGGCGTAATAGCCCATCACGAACACCGCGA
>Ga0182027_10002612_pt1 | contig 29085 bp, 12 predicted proteins | sample 712E1DmetaG_FD_121300 | JGI IMG/M metagenome (GOLD analysis project Ga0182027, IMG submission 121300) | Permafrost microbial communities from Stordalen Mire, Sweden - 712E1D metaG (Illumina Assembly) | ecosystem: Environmental > Terrestrial > Soil > Wetlands > Permafrost | place: Sweden...
AACATCAAAGTTCTTATACACGTCTGTTTCATCGCTCAAAAACGCGGCATTTGTTTGAAGCTGGCGTTGATAGACTTTAAAAGCCGCTTTTGTAATTTGCGGGGAATGGGTGAATGACCAGACCCTGGATATCACGAACGGGGCATAGGCGAAGATCATCAAGCCGTTATAATGTTGGTCGGGATCTAATTTCGCCAAGATAGCTGCGACTTTTTCCTGAACAAAATCTCTTTTTTCAAATTCAGCCCACCGGTTCATCCCCCGCACCACGGCATGTACGGGAACGGCTACCGAACCATTCCTCTCAGTGCGGAGGCCGCTCGCTGCCTCGCGTGCCTCTGAGCGGGCGGGTTTCCCATCCTGGAAATTATGGACGGTATGATTTGAGAAAAGGAGTCTTACTTCTTCTTCACTAAGCGGAAAATCCATTCTGAATTTCTCGGGCTCACGTTCGTTATAGTCAATCCCGAAAAGGCTCTTTCCGTTCTCATCAAAGAAATCGTCCCACGTGAAGGCATTGAAACGATAATAGTCGCCCAGTTCAGGGCTGATATCCTCCAGATCATCTCCGGTATACTTGTTCAAACGAGAGAGCTGTTCTAGAAGGATCCCCGGACTATCATCGGTTTCTGAAAGATCGCCGAGATCAAAGATCTGGATCTTTCCGGTTTTTTCGTCAACCCCGAAGTTATAAAGCGTACCTGTAACGTCGAGATCGACGGCGCCGCGCCGGAAGATGCCGATCCATGTTTTTTTATAATCATCGATGATTCTTTTCGCTTCTTCGATCTTTTTGTCGCGCACAAGAAGTTTTATTTTGTCCGTAAGGCGCGTCAGTTTTGGCTGGATAATCGCCAGTTTGGTTTTTCTGTTGTCCGCCGCTTTTAAATGATAGATAAATTCTTTTTGCTCGCCTCTGGTCGCGTTAATGGTCAAGGTTGGCGTGGCATATCCTTTCAATTTCTTGACCGCCACCTGATAGCCGGTCCCGATCCAGTTACAGATAACAGAATCTTCCCATGACGGATGCAGCAGGATCTTGACAATGTAGTCAAAATGATCCGCCTTATAGGCTTTTAAAGACCGGCCTTTGCCGCCGAAAGTTAGCCTGTTGATGACCGCCGGCGGAATTTTTGGTTTTTCCGATTGCCGGCTGGCTCTTTTCAGTAATTCTTCAATCGCCTGAATAAGGAATTTCCCATCGATGTCTTCGACGTGTGGAATATTGTTTTGTATCAGGATTTTTTTGATTTCGCCAAGGTTGGACGTCGTGCGCAAACGATTGATTACTTCCGAGCTCAAACCGTTCAACTGAACCTTGAATTCCTGAAATAGAACCTGTTTACTCACTCCCGTTCTTTTTTTCCCTTTCATGGATGCTTCGATTCTTTGGTGTTCCGGTTTGTTTCGCATCTCGGAGCGGGCGGAAGAAGACAAGTTGTCAGAAGTTTTACCTGCCCTATCTTTAGAATTCTCTTTATTTTTCTTTTTCAAATAATCGAAACGAAGCAACGCAAGGCATATAACAACCAACACTGGAATAACCCATTTCGAAACTTTTTCAAAGTCCCTGCGTTCTCTTTCATTGGGAGAATTGTATTCCTCTATAGCGAACTTATCATGCAAAGGCGTATAAATCTTCAGAGCCTCTGCATAATCAAGCTCTTCGGGAAGCGCGGCATATTCTTTGTACCGAGAAAATGATCCTTGTGTTCCAAGATGCTCCATGAATTCCATTCCAAGAAGCAACTCCCCCTTGCCTCCCGCTATTTTGATACTAGGATTCCTTTCGGAAAAATACCGGTTCAACTCTTGGATCAGAGTAAAAACAATCTCCTCATCTGATTTACTTTGATAGGCGGCGTCCATTTTCACCACGAACGTATTTAAGGGCCTCTCTTCAACGACAACCGGCCCGCGTTTCCCCTGCATTTCTCCTGTACTGATCCAGCCGCCACTGACCAAAGAGTAATTGAACAAATCCACCAGTTCTGGATCATCATTCCGGTAATAGTCCAGCAACGAACTAAGATAACTCACGGCCCAAACCAGCTTATGATTATTCTCATTTTGGCCCGTCATACCAACAGGTTTTAGATTAACCTCCAGGGTGTCAGCAATTCCGTTCCGATTAATGTCGCGATAGTGCAGCTGTATCGGCTCGTCGGGCAAACAAACATGTTGTTTCCCGTAAAATCTGTTCTTTTCTGTCCTCCTTGCTATTTGCTGCCAGTCTTCTCTACGACCCATACCGTCTAGAAGAGGCCAGAGAGTGCTCGGGTTCCTGTCGGACAAACTTGCTGAAGGTTCTGCCGTTCCCACGATTTGTGCTTGAGGCCAAGCCGCTGTCAATAAAGACGAATAATACAAAAGGCTCTTGCAGCTCTCCAAAACATACACTTTGGCGGGATAATTTGTCATAGGCAGGTTGGCGAATGTTTTGTAAAGATACCCTCCCACACCGGAATGACCGAAATAATAAATGATTTGAGTATGCTCATCTCGTGCCAATTTTTCGACCTCACGACTGTCATCATCGGATCTTAACGAAACAGTTACCCGCACAGGCAAACCACCTTCCGCGACGCCCACATAGACATTCTCACCGGCTTTTTTGAATCCACGATTTATTGCCTGCCGGGTGAATGTATCTAAACCTTCCTTATCAAAAAAGTATGCCCGGACCCCGATTTGTTCTAATCGTCCACCCTGGACTTTCGCCCAGTCCGCATAGGGCGGCTTAACAGGAAGGCCGGCGAATCTTTCGAGATCCCGGCTGATTTCATCATCGTAAATATGAAACCTCGGATCTTCCGAAAAACGCGAGATACCTTTCAATAATCCGGCGACGTGATAATAAATCCTGAGAGTCTCGGGAGTCGCTTTTCCCTGTTCAATGTTCCGGCGAACCGGAAGATAATAATAATCATATAATCCCGTAAAACCCTTTTGAGTAACAAAAATCATCCACTGCTTGTCGAAAAGGCTCGATTTGCGAGGATCCATTAAAATCGATCGATCCACTCTATTCCGATAAGTAAACAGATTGACCACAGGCATTGGTAGATGATTTGAATTCGTCAAAGAATCCGTTGTTGCTGAGTCCGTTCCAAAAGACGAGAGTTGTACCGCCAGAGGCACCCTTCCGATCCGAGCCGACTCCAAATGCGACAATATTGAAACTATAAGAATCCCCGCAGCAACACCCAACACTCCCCATCCTATAATCTTCGCCGCCTTGAATCCAAATTCCGTTGTTTTTTTGATGGAGGCCTTTATATCCCGCATCTCGGAGCGAACGGGACTTTCCACGCCGATCAGTTGGTGAAAACGGTCCACCACTTTCATGCTTTTCACGAGAGCAGCTTCTTCTGCCGGATGCAAAGCGGCATATTCCGCCGTGGTCCGATGCTGTCTCAATAAATGCAAGAGTGTTCGTTTCCCGGCATCGTCGCTTCTTTGCCCAAATTGCTCCAACTTCTGCTTTACCTCCAGAAGATACGCGGCATTAGCCACATCCTCCGGGTCGCTCAAGAAACTCCCGCCCCCGCCTCCCCATCTCGGCGCTTCAATAAGAATTCGAATTGACTCGTCCTGCTCCTCAAGCTTGCTCTTGTATTCATCCACCACCTCCAGCTCAATCGTTCTCATTTCGGAGCGGGGTCTTTGATGGAAAGCTTCCAACACCTGAGGCGGCATGGCTTGCTCAAAACCGGGATACTTTATTTCCGAACGAGAGGCAGTAACTGGTCCCTTCCAATCGCGGCCGTGACCGCTCGTTAGACGAAGTTCGCTTCGTGACCACTCGAGCTTGGTCAAAGCTTCAAGATCCGCCCCCACGAACGCGATCCGGTGAATATTCTGGAACCTGACTTTTCGGATTTGAGATTTACTCAGATGCCGAAGATCAAAAGACGGGATCACGCCAGCCTTGATCTGCTGGAGTTGGATCGCAAAAATCTGCGCCGCCGTTTCTATTTTTTCCAAGCGGAAAGTATCGTGGAACGCTTTTCTGTCCAAATTGAACTGTTCAAGTTGTGGGGCTCCGGTGGCATCACGGACATACTCCTGGACAACAAGACCCGGAAGATTTTTTTCTTTAAAAAGTGCTCGAGTCATGGAAAGACCGGATTCACTGGCTTTAGTAAGAAATAGAACAAAGGATTCCTTGAAATCTTCGGGGGTAAACCCTGACACCTGCAGATCAAAAGCGCCCTCGCCCTGACCGACCTGCAAGGCCACACTAATGCCCAAACCTTTTTCAGGGTCCTTGCCAAGAATATCCGCGCGCTCATCACCGACGAACTCCATCGCGGTGATCATCAGGATAAAGCTCAGCCGCGTTTTTGCTGCTTCCGGGCCCGACCTGGTTAACGTTTCATAAAAAGTGTCGAGCACCTGAGAAAAAACGTAGTGCTCGTCCATATTTGTAACATTGATTAAGGATGCCCGAAGCCGAAGTGTTTCCGCAAGCACAGAGGCATAGTTTTCCTTCAGGATAGAACCGCCCGTTTCCCGGACCGACTGGATCAGATTTTTCAGCCTCGGTTTGATCTCACCTCCCGGAATTTTTTCTTCTTGAAAGATCGCGTACTCCCTGGCAAAGGAATCCAACGATTCAGGAACCTGAGCCAGAAGCGCCTCAAGAGTTTTTTGGAGTTTTCCCGACACCTCGTCTCCGGCGGGAATAGTTTTGAGCACAGCCTGAAACCCTTCATAAAAATCTACGAGCGGCTTGTGGGTCTTTTGATGCCATGCCTGATAAAGTTTATAAGCCTGGCTAGTGAAAAGGATCCGCTCTTTTTCTTCGAGCCCGAAGGGCGCGAGTTCTTTGGACATTTTTTCAATAAAACGTCCCCGAACAAGTTCCGCCATGCGCACGCTGGAGACAGAGAAATCTCTTTTGAGACGCGCTTCAACTGGTTCTTCGACCGCGTCCTCTTCAAGACCAAAAGGATAACTCCCTTCCGGGATATCCCTTCGGTAATGAGAGGTCACAAGTTTCGCTCCCCCCGAAATCGGCCCTAAGATCCAACCCGGCCAATCCTCTAGCACCCTTTGCCCAGCCAACTCCGGGCTGAAAGTCACGGGGCGATAGTTCGCAAGCCCCGATAGCGCCGCAGCTGAAGTGTTCTTCGCCGTTAATTCTGAACCCGTGACATGTTCCTTCGTCCCCCCATATCCTGAAAAAGAATGGACGATCCGCTCCCAGATCCCGTGGCCGATATCACGGATTGTGTGGTTCCGCACTTCGGAGCGGGCGAGCGTATCGAGTCGAAAGCGTTTACTCTCTATCATACGGGAGGGATAGGGTTGAAGATCAATGTCCTCTTCACGGATCTGCGCCCTTTTTCTGGAAGTATTTCCATCCAATATTTGATGGATTTTATAAAACTTTTCACGCCTTTCGAAGCTGCTACCATTTTCCGACAACATCTTCAGAACCGGCGCGACCTTCTTTTCCTCGATCCGTTTCGATCTTATCCAAAGCCCTCCCGCTTTTTCGGAAAGTCCTATTAGCAGACACTCTTCAAGGAATTTCAATTTCTCCCAGAAATATTTGAAGTGCGAATCGGAACCCGAGAAACGGTGAAGCGCCCGCGCCTTGACCCACTCAAAATTCATAGCGCCGGTAGTAAGCCCTTCGTAGATAGCCTCCAGCGAATCCTTCTTTTCGCGTTGCCCGGGAAAACGAAGCACTACCTCTCCAGGGACTCCGATCACACGCCGGATCTGAGGCTCGATAAATTCCAATTCGTCCTGAGTCAGATATTCGGAGAGTAGAAAATCTATCTGCTGCCGTTGCTCCTTGCTCCAATCCTGACCTGAAAGACGGATCAACCGCTTCGGATCCGTAGGTTTTGAAATCGCGGGATTACGCTCGCGACTCACCAATCCCATCCGTTCAAGGACCGCGAGATGCTTATAAAAACTTCTTTCCGTAATAGGTGGCGACGCTTTCATAAAATCATCGATGCTTAAAACCCCGGAGGGAAAATGCTCCTGAAGGAATTGCCATGTATCCCCAACGGATGCCCCAGCGGCTTCCCGAACCTCGGAGCGCTTTCCGCCCGACGCCACCATAGCAGAACTATTCGCAACATGAGCAAAGCCACGCACAGGACGAGCCGAACTATCGACTCTCTTTCGATGAAAGATCTTTTCTAAGCGCAACCTGAGACTTCTTAAGCTCATCATGCCAGGTTTTCGGTGGTTCATGTAATCCATGTATTTTGATTCCAATGCGGGATTCGATTCGAATTCATACATCGCCAGAGGACGCCCGCCCCAAAGAGACATATCCCCTTTTATTACGTTCCATAATTGCGGTAGCTCGTCGATCCCGAGATACCGGACCCAAGGGAAGGGATTATACTCGGAGTATCCATCGCTAAAAATTGTCCTGAATTTATAAATGGTGAATTCTGCCCCCTGATAGCCCATCCTCTTCTGTTTGAAAAATATCCTCGTCCTTCCCAAGTAAATTCGGCTCCCGATCCATGCGGTGAGAAACGGGATAACGCTTAAAATCAAGGCGATGGGCAACAAGAGGACGGCAACAGCCCGGTTCAGAATATCGACGCCCATGCGTAGATCAGGATGATTCCACCTTGGATCGTAGTTGTACAAATCCTGATATTCCAAACCCCGTGAGGATGAACGAATCTCGGAGCGGGCGGGAGAGCTATTTTTGACCGTATCCGGAACTGTTACTTCGGCGGAATCCAAATAGATCAGCTCGGACAGTTTCCCGATTTGGTCTGTATTGAGGCGTCCGGCAGCCCCATTGACGGTATCCTGCAGGCGAAAGACTTCATCCCCGGCCTGCGCGTCATTCAGCTGGCCCTGCTGTATTCTCCAATGGTAGAAAAGGATCCCTTGATTCAGCTTTTGATACAGGATTTCAGCCGGTGAATCCTGAGCGGGAACTTGTGTCGTTTTGGATTTTTGCCCGATCGCCACAACGGCATCGTCGATCTCTTTTTTCAAAGGCCGTGTGTTAAACGCCGGATCGATCTTTTCGATCTGTCTTAAATAAACCTCGGCTTTTTTAAGACCCGCCTCGCCTTCTTGATAAAGCGTAGCGACCGCCAAGTTGAATATTCCGTGGGCCCTTGTGCGCCCTTTGGAATCGATAGATAGTGCGATCTGGGCCGTTGCCTGGGCTTTGTCATATTTCTGATTTTTATTATAATAATTAGAGATGGTGTTGAGCATGGAGGCCAGCATATCTCCGGTCATGTCGTCCATGAGCTGTTTTGTGGCTTGCTGTCGGATGATCAACTGCCGGGCAGACTCGGTCAACTGCCCCAAAACCTTCTCGGCTCGTTTGGAAAGGTTGCCTCTGGCGCCGGCGGCTTCAACGATCTTCGAAATGACGATCTTGCTGATCGCTTCAACAATCTTTTTGAAATGTTCGTCGACTACGGAGGAAACCAGCCATAGGGCGTAATTTTCGCCCGCTTTGACGTCACGCACGAGACTTTCCTCAGGATCCCGTCGTTGTTCCGCTTCTGTCGCCAAGCTATGATTAGCGCTTGCCAGCTGAAAAGCAAAATGCGAATCGACCGGTTCACCGGTCCGCATTGCGAACAATTCGATCAGTTCGATCGCCTCTGCATAAAGATCATGATAGCGAAGAGCCGTGGCCAGCCTGGATACCGCGATTCCTGTTTTCTCGCGATTTTCCCCTTTGAAGTAATTCAAAGGCAACGCTTTCAGAAAGCCCCGGGCCGAGAGGTAGAAATCATGGATAAAAGGTTTGAACACTTCCAGGCCTAACTGTTCCTTTCGGGAAAAATAGGCCCCCATCGTAACAAGTTGTTCGCGGAAATATTCGAAATTGCGATCCGTTTCGGAAATATCCGCAACAGTAAAACAGCTGGACGCTTGTTCGACAAACCTCTGGAAGATCGAGATCGCTTCGTCATATCGGCCCGCCCGGTAGTGCGGAAAAAGATTTTCATGCTTGGCAGCTTCCGTCTGCAAAACCTTGCCTGAAGAGCTTCCTCCCTGGCCGGCTTGATCGGTCATCGTCGCAAGCAACTGCAAAGCCTCGTGGTAAGCAATGCGGACCTTAGGAAGGCTCTCTTGAGTCGTTTCCTCGAGCCAGAACGGGATCAGTTCTTCCCGTACGCGGTGAGTGAATTGATCTGTTCCGAACGTCTTGACCGCAGATAAAAATTTAGCTTTTAATTCCGCCAAGGGGGGCGGCTGATCGGGCATCGTTTGGATTAATCTTTTCACTTGGCCAATATCGTTCCGCATCTCAGAACGAGGCGGTTCAGTTTTTTCAATGGAGGGATGAATAAATGCTTCGTACGCTTCCGGATCCTGAATCAACAATGTGCTCGCGTCAATGGCCACCACATGTCTTGATCTTGGAGTTAAAACTTTCCTAATAGAAGCAGGATCGAGCCCCGTCATTTTGGCCCGGGCATCGATCTCTTCGAACATTTTTTTAAACTCATTCCCCAAAGTTGCAGACAACCGATTGAGCGTCGAGGCGGAAACGTCTTGAAGGTCTTCCCCCGGAACCACTTGCATGGCATATCCCATGGCTCCATTTTCAAGTTTGATAATGCCATATACTTCAGGCCCGATGCCTAACCGGTCTAGCACCTGGGCTCCGATCCATTCCTCCGCATCAAATTGTCCGGGAAGAAACATCTTAATAACAACGGGGTGATTAATTTCCTCCACGAGACCTAAGTAAACTCCTCCTGAATCCTTCTTTTCCTCAAAAACCGGCAAAATTTCTACGGGATAGACTAATTTTTTTGCAGCTGCTGCATAGGGATCTGAAACGATTGATTTCCCCCGGATTTGACCTATTCGATTCATGGTCCAAGGCTGTTCGGCTAAATATTTTTGATCAACGTTATATTCAGTCAAAGTTCCTAGCTTTAATTGAACCCCGTATTTTTCCTTAAAAAGTTTGGCGACCTTTTGTGACTTGGTTGGTTCTTTTCTTGGAAAACGGAACCATAGTTTCGGAGCCGAGTTCATTCCGGAGGGGCCGAACGTATCCAATCGGGCCGGAATTGTGTGAGGCATGATACCGGGTTTATCTTGAATAGGCGGCTGTCCGGTCGGCAAGTCCGAGGGGTTTGTCGCAGTCATTCCTTCAGGTTGAAGATCGGTTGGGGCTTTTGGAGATACACCCATTTGCCGAGGACTTTCCTGGGGCTGGCTGCATCTTTTCAAGATAGCCCCTAATTCGTCGATAAGCTCCCGGGCCTTAGGTTTATACATCGCTGCAACCTCTGAAAGTCGCCCAAAAGCTAAAGAAGACAGAGATTCATCCGGCAAGGCCAATAACTGACGGGTCTCCGCCAAAACGTCTTCGTCTCCACCTTTGTTCTCCCGCAGGACTCTTTGCAATTCATCTCTCAAATTCGACAATGGGTGGGCTTTTCGGTCTGGATCTGTCAGAGTCGCGTATAAACCATTAAGGTGATTTTCAAATTTCCCTAAACCCAACTGAAGACCGGCGAGCCTTCCCTCAGCCCATAATGGATAATCGCCGCCTGATCGGTACACCCTGGCTATCCGATTAACATCCGAGAGGCCTTGCGAAAGTCCCAAGCCAAAAGCGTCAGGATCAAAAAAAGGATTCGTCACTGCCGCAAATGGTCCTGCGAGATCCTGGAGCGCTCCGGCTTCCGCAAGTGACGGATTGGCCATAGAAGCCAGCTTGTCCGAAAAAATTTCGAATCTCCCTGCAATCGCAATGATCCCGGCAAGTGTTTTTAAAAATTCCCTTCGGCTCTGCTGCCTGATCCCCTGCCCGCTTGCCTCATTTTCTTCCGGTCGCACCTCGGGCTGACTGAGTTCGTTTGAAAGACGGCGAAGGTTATCCTCGGAAAGGTCCAGATCTTCGAAACGGACTTCGAAAACGTTTTGATATTTGACTCGAACGGTCTTGTAAACCTGACGAACATCCGGCATTTCAAAATCCTCTAGAAACGTCACCAAAAATTTTGGGGGGTTCCCTTTTTCTTTAAGTTCAAGATGGAAGCGCGTAAACCTGCGAGTCTTGAGCCACTGAAGGATCCGGAACAGGATCAGCCTCGAATATCTCTTGCGAAATACATCGTTTTCAATAACGCCGTTGACCTTTGCGATCAATCCTGATTCCTGGGGCAAATCGGAAGCAATGATCTGGAACAAAGCTTGGCCTTCCTGCCCTCTAAATCCGCCGATAATCTCATTCGCCGTGCTGCTCGATAGGGCCATGCCTTTCACTTCGGTCTCAATCGGAGTTCCCCGCACCCAATCGTCATAAAGCGTCGCGGCTTTCTCCGAAAGATCGTTGCCTTCCAATTCCAAACTGGCCCGCACCTCGGAGCGAGGGCTTTCAACTTTCAATTCTGGCTGGGCGGGCTGGGGAATTTTCTGGTACGGAGTACGGAGTATGGAGTCACGCGTTTTTGATTCGCCGTACGCCGTGCGCTGTACGCTGTCCCCTTGAGGAAATACAATCTCCGCTCCGGGAACAAGTGATGCGATCGCGTAAGAAGTCGGGGTGGCGGGCTGTTGAAAGAGTTTCGCGACATTGGATTCAGTGAGCTGGTTTTGTTTGCCAAGCGACTGAAGTTTTTGGATGAAGTCTTCGAGCTTGGAGGTCCATTTTTCTTTCAAGACCTGGAATGCTTCAGAATGTCCAACGATTGCCTGGTCGATGTAGCGCGTGTATTTCGAATGTTCCGCGACGCGGCCTTCGGCGGCGAGATTTCTGATGATGCCGTCTCTCCACTCCTTCAAAGTCGTATGTGGTAGGTCGTATGTCGTAGGTCGCAATATCGAATCCCGAGTCCCAAGCAACGAGTCCCGCGATGTGAGGCGCTCCACCGTTGCCCTGGAGAAAGCATCGTAGAGATCGATCTTCCCGTTTTTCGGTCTGAAATACTTCTGCCACGACACTTTGCCCTGCATCTGGTCGAAATAGCGGCGATCGTCCGGGACATTCTTGATCGTGGGTGAAATGACCGCATACGGAATGCCTTGTTCTTTCAGCGTGGCCGCGAGACCGTCGGTGTGGAAGCCGCCTGTCACAACCACAACGGGACTGGAGACTGAAGACTGGAGACCGGAGACTCTTTTTAAAAAAACATTTTCGCGTTTTAACGCAAGTTCGTAAAATCTTACGAATTCGCCGCAATTCAACAGGGCAGCCTCGAGATCTTCTTGAAATTTTATGAGCCTAGATTCTCGAGTTCCCAGTCTCTTGCCTCGGGTCTGGAGCCGCTGCCATTCTTCGCGGCTCAGCTCGAACCGTGAAAGCTTTTCAAGCCGCCGGAGATTTCCGTCCAGTTCCTCGACGGCCTTTTCTTCCGGAGAGATAAAGATCTTGGCTTGGACATCTTCCACGAACGTTTCGAGTTCTTTCGTAAATTCCGGACCTTTGAGCCCCGCGAGTCTCTCGTGGCTTGAAATCATCTGCTGAAGATCCGCGGAAAACGAGGGCAGTTGCTTACCGGCTTTCCTCAGTAAATCCGAAACTTCATAGGCAAAGGCTGCGAGAGAAAGTCGGCCGGTCCGATGGTCCTGCACGAGTCCATTCAGTTTCGCGCTAGGAGCTATATCATGAACATACTTGGCAAGCTTTTTCACTTCCGCTTCAAGCTGTGAATTACGTACATTTTCTTGTGCTAGCGTTTGAAACAATGCACTGAGTACTAAGTATCTGGTACCTGGTACTGAGCCGTTAGTACTTGGTATATAGTACTTGGAAAGAAAAGAAAGGAATTCCGTTAGCTTCGCGGGCTCCGCCTGCGATGCTCGGAACTTCGTGTCAAATTCCAATGCTTTTCCGGAATAGTATTTTGTTTTGAATTTTTGCAGTTCTTCGTTGAGCGTTGCGCTTTGCGCGTTGAACTCAGACTGTTTTTTAAGCCCTTCAAGAAATGCGGTAACGCCTTCTTGATAGAGTTTCCAATCCTCGATCCCCACATAATTGGCTTTGCGGGACGAGAGTATGCTCGCGACCGCCGCGCCGGAAAGTTCGCCGGAGTTGAGGTATTCACTGAAAATACTTTCCCGTTTTGGGGAGTCCGGAAATAACCGGAAAAGCGTAGGGTCGAGCTTTCCTTCCGCGCCTTCAAGAGCCACGGTCGTGACGCCATATTTTTCCTGGAGATATTCGATCAATTTTTCAAGTGAGCGCTGCGCGTCCGGAACACTGTGGGCGTCTTGAATCAATAAGACAGCACGGCGTAAGGAGTACGGCTTAGCTTCTTTCTTTGGGGGCTTTGCTTTCCCCCCGTACGCCGTACGCGAAACACCGTACGTTTCCGTGATTGTTCCAATTTCGGGAGGGATGAGAAATTCAGACTGGAGACCGGAGACCGGAGACTGAAGCCAATGACTTTGGTCTGCGGTCTCTGGTCTCTGGTCTGCAAATGCTTTGGATGGAAAGGAGAGAAAGTCCGAGCACAGAAAAACGATCACCGTGAGCAGGCTGATCGCCTTGAGTGAAAGTCGTGGAAAGAAACTCCTTTGTAGAGATGTTTTTTGTTTCATTTGCCTCAGCCTTGATTTCTATTTTCTTTTAACGAACGGTAATCAAGACCGTCCCAATTTCATCTCTAATGAAATTGATATGTATTGGGACGGCCCTGACTTTTATTTCTTTTGATTAACGGTAATTACGACGTCCCGCTTTCTTATCCGATGAAATCGAAGAAATCAGGACGGTTTTTAAGTTACTAAGATGATTTACAAAAATATAACATTCAAATGCCAATCTTCAAGCCAACGCAGAGACAAAAATGGATATTTTTTCAGGGTGAGAATACGAGGGGTAATGGACTTTAGATGCTATAAATTGATAAAAGAAGATCGTTTTCAATATATAGCAATTTATAGTATAAGAGAACTCTCAGGAATCATGGGTTCTTGGACCTGAAAGTCAATCGTTTTTATTCAAAAACCCTAAAACCGTTTTGGCGGATTTTTCATCCATTCCAGGCAATCCGCTCAATTGGGATACCTTCGCCCTTTTCAGTTCTCCGATAGATGCAAAACTTCTTAAAAGGACCAACTTGCGCTTTCCGCCGATGCCGGGAATATCGTCGAGCACGGATCTCCGGAGGGTTTTTCCTTTCAAGATCCTATGATACGTAATGGCGAACCGGTGTGCCTCATCACGGATCTTTTTCAGAAGATAGAGGGCCGGAGAATCTGAAGCGATGACAAGCGGCGCGGCGAATTTCGGGGAGTGGATCCACTCGAACTGCTTGGCGATAGAAATAAGCTCGATCTCCCCCATCCCCTCCCGCGCAAGTACCCGGGCCGCCGTGTTGAGATGCCCACGACCGCCATCGATCACCATAAGATCCGGCATGAAATCTTCCCGGCCTTCCTTGATGCCCCGGAGCATGCGCGTCAAGGCTTCCGCGATCATGGCGTAATCATTGATCCCGGAAACACCTTGGATCTTGTAGCGCCGGTATCCGAACTTGTCCGGAAGCTCCCGGTAAAAGCTCACCTTCGATGCTACCGCTTGATCGCCCTGCACGTTCGAAACATCGAAGCAAATGATGCGCTCGGGGATCCTCTCGAGCTTGAGCCTCTGCTTCAACTCAATCGTTGCTGAAAGTGAAATGCCTTGCCCCGGATTCTTCGGAAGAAATCTTTTTTTCCGGAGTTTTGAAAGCGCATCGATCTGTTCCTTAAAAAATTGAGCGTCCTCAAATCGCAACTCCCGGCTTGCACGCTCCATTCTGTCATTCAAATATTGAGCGAAGCTTTTTTTACCACCTCCAAGAAAACGCTTCACCTCGTCGATCAGACGGTCGTATTCCGGTTTCACCTCCGGCTTGATACACGGGGCAATGCATTGCCCAATGTGGTAGTAAAGACACGCGGCCTTGGGGAGCACTTGACATTTTCGGATCGGAAAAAGATCGTTGATAAGGTTCACGGCCTGGTGCAAAAGCTTCGCATCGGTGTAGGGACCGTAATAGTCCGCCTTTTTATCATTTTTTTGACGCGTGACGCAGATCCTTGGAAATTTTTCACGCGTGATCTTAAGAAGAGGAAAACTTTTATCATCCTTGAGGTCCTGATTGTAGTGAGGCTGATGTTTGCGGATCAAATGCGCCTCAAGAAGCAGCGCATCAACCTCCGTGGGAGTGTCGATATGATCGATCGCCCGCACCTTCTCCATCAGAATTGTAGTCTTGGGAACCGACGCGGGAACTTTGAAATACGAACGAACTCTTTTGCGGAGGGACTTGGCCTTACCGATGTAGAGGATCTCACCGTGCGCGTCGCGCATCAGATAGATGCCCGGGGTCAGGGGGAGTTTGTCTGCGACCTTGCGGAGATTTTTAAGCGGAGCTCTATTTTTCATAGACCCTATCGTATTTCGAATGTCGCATATCGCATGTCGTATGTCGCAGACAACGTATCTAAGATCGGGTTTTTACGAAATACGCCATACGACATACGTCGCACAACGTTCAGGCTCCATCGATCAATTTTTCTACCTCGGAGGGATCTGCCGCAGGTTTGCGCCTCTTCCGGAACCACGCGAAGGCTTCCTTGACCTCCGGCACGCGGCACATAAAGCAGAACCCAAGATAAGAGACCGTCGCGATCAGGATACTGCCGAATACCTGCGCAAGCTGCGCGTGAGTGCCTGCTCCGGGAATCCCGTGTTTTAGAAGTTCCCAACTCCAGTAACAAACGACTCCCATAGCCACGGATGCCAGCAAGATCCTCAGGAAAGAAAAGGCGACCTCGCGGAACGGGAATTCCCCTACTTTTTTGGGGTAATAGTACATTAACTGAGCGAACTGGAAGATCCCGGAAATGGAGGTCGCGATCGCAAGTCCCGCTTCCTTGAATGGCACCATCAGGATCAGATTCAGGACAATATTGGAACCCAAAGAGATCATGGCGGTCTTCATCGGAGTTTTAGAATCATGCGCCGCATAGAAGCCGGTGTTCATGATCTTTTGTCCCGCGAACGCGAAAAGCCCGACCGTATAGCCCAAAAGCACGGCCGCGCTCCGCGCCGTGGAAACCGCATTGAATTCCCCCCGCTCAAAAAGTACGCGGATGATGGGTTCACGAAGCACGATCAACCCGACCGAGGACGGCAGAATGATAAAGAAAATGCTCCTCAGCGCGAACGAAAGTGTTTTCCGGGAAGCCTCCTTCTCCCCTCGCGCGATCTGCTGGCTCATCATGGGAAGAAGCGCCGTCCCCATCGCGAGCGCGAAGATCCCGAGCGGGAACTGCATCAGGCGGTTCCCGTACCAGAGGCTTGAGTTCGCGCCGGGCCCGATCATCATGCCGAGCGTCATATCGACTGCGATGTTGATCTGCACGATCGCAAAACTCAGAGTGACCGGCAAAAGCAGCACCCAGACCTTTTTAAGCCACTCATAGCCGGCGTCCCAGATCCACCGGAAGCGGAAACCGATCTTGAGAAGCGGCGGGACTTCCACGGCCACATGCAAGAAACCGCCGAAAAGAATCGCATACGAAACCCACCGGATCCTCTCGACGTAATCGCCGGCGGCCCATACGGGCACCCAAAGTACGCCTACGATCCAGACAAGGTCGAGGATCGGACCTCCGAGCGAAGGCGCGAAGAAATGCCGGTGACTGTTCAGGACTCCCATCCCGATCGCGTAAAGCGAGATGAACCAGACATACGGGAAGAGAATCCTGGAAAGATCGAGGGTCAGCATCACCGTCTGGGAATGGAAACCGATCCTGAGAAGGAGCGTCAACAATCCCTCCACCGCAAGGACGAAAACAAAAAGTACGCAGGCCAGGAACGTGATCGTGATGCTGGCGAAACGGAACGCCTCATCCTTGCCGATCTTCGCCGAGATCTCGTTATAGACCGGAATAAAAGCGCTCGTGAGCCCGCCTTCGCCCACGATACGGCGGAAAAGGTTCGGAAGCATGAAGGCGTAAAGAAAAGCGTCGTATTGCCAGCTCGTCCCGAAGCTTTTGGCGCTTACAATATCGCGAATAAGGCCCAAAATACGGCCCACCAGCGTCATCACCGCCACCACCGCGGCCGCTTTCATCAAATGATGCTTCCCGCTTTTTTGCCCGTGGGGATGCGGATTGACAGAACCGGGGGCCCGTGTTACATTGTCGCCACTTTTTTCACCTAAAGGAGTCATCGAAATGCCCAATATTCGTTCCGCTGCAAAACGTATTCGAAGCGATGCAAAAAAACGCGCGAAAAACATGGCCGTTCTCTCTGAGCTGAAGTCCCTCAGCAAAAAATTGGCCCAACTCACCGCCGAGCCCGAAAAAGCTAAGACCGTAGCTGCTACTTTAGTGGCCCGCTATGATCACGCGGTCACCAAAGGCGTGATCCCGCATGGCCGCGCCGACCGGAGAAAATCCCGCATCGCGCTTTTCCTCGCCAAGATCAAGAAAAAATAATTTCGTTATACTTCAGGGGGACAGGCAAGCCATAGTGCCTGTCCTCTTTTGTTTTTCAGGAAGCCGCATACTCCAAAAGCCACGTTTCCAATCCCGAAACACCTTCGAGTTGTCCCGTCTTGGACTTCCGGTCGATCTGATAGAGCGCCTCTACGGCCGATTCTAGCCGCGCAACGGGAAAACGCCGCAGCGCACTCAACCGGTTCGGAGACATCCGGAGCTTGGCGCCGATCTCCCGTTCGGAAACCCCCGAAGCTAAAAGTATGGCCGCTTGCCATAATTGCCGGAGCTGCCAGTGCAGGATGCCGACCAGAGAAAAAAGATCCGCCTCGTAAAACTCCATCAGATCACGGAAAACTTTAAGCGCCCTCGCCGGGTCGCGATCTACCAAGGCATTGGTGAGTTTGAAAACGTCCATCTCCGTCCAGTTCTCTTCGAACCGGTTCACCATGTCTTCATCGATCTCCTGCTGATCGCCCGCGAACTGCACGAGCCGCTCAAGCATGGTGTCTAGGAACATTACTGCGTCCCCGCACATGGCGAGGATTCGGGACTGGGCGCCGGGAGCCATGGTTTTGTGATATTGCATGAGTTTTTGCTGGAGAAACGTTGCGCCCGCCCCACGGGCCTCGTCTTTAGCCAAGAGGATCAGCTGCCCTTTGGCCTTGATAATTTTTTGAAGTTCCGAAGCGCCTTTGAGATCATCCGATTCCAGAATGAGTGTGGTTCCAGGCGCAGGATTTTCAAGATAAGCGGCCAAAACCGTGAGGTCCGGCTCTTTCAATGACCTCGCGTTCTGAACAGAGATCACCTGCCCCGGTGAAAAGAACGGAAGGGTCCTTGCGGCAGCAAGAGCGGTCTCAAGGGGTGCTTCATCCAAGTCGAAAGTCTGGTGTGCGAGAGGCCCGCCGGATTTTTTTTCGATCTCCGCAACCAAGGCCTTGGCTTTTTGGGTTCTAAGAAACGGGTCGCCGGAAATGAGGAATGCTTGGCTATTCATGAGAAACGGCGAGGAAAAGGAATTACCAGTCTTCGACAATGCGATCCACAATGTTATATGCGAGACGATGAACGGCATCGACGGCCGCCTTTTGTTCGCCGATCGATGTAACGGTCGTCACATAGTACTCGTTATCTCCTGAGAAATTGGTCTCTTCCCAGATAAGATTTCCCGTCTTCGCTTCTACAAGCTTCAGTCGGACCACGATGAAAAGACGGTATTGCGACACCCCGGCCAACGAATTGAACCGGAGCCCCTCCTGCTCCAAAGACATCAGATCTGTTTTCAGGATAGCATCGGCTTTCTCCTGCTTCACGACTTTCACCGTGCCATCCTGTTGGAGTCTCTGGATCACCGCGTTGGTGATATCCATTTCGAGTCCCGGCTGATATGAATAGAGATTCTCAGCATTGAGCTTGTTCTTCACCGTCTCAACATAGATCGTCTTGATATTTCGCGGCAGCACCGTCTTACGGGTATACCCGCAACCACTCAGTACCATGACCGCCACCAAACACCCCACCCCCACCGACCGTATATGTTTCATCATAAGTCCCCGTTGGTCATTTGACGCTGAAACGTTCTTTTTCCTTGGAAAGAAAATCATGCCGTGTGGCCAGATCCGAAAGACGCTGTTCGATACGGGTCTTTTCGGTCTCGAGATCCTGCTGCATTGCCTTGGAAGTTATGGAAGGCATCACTTTGTCAGCTTCCACGATCCTTTTTTTAAGAATCTCCTCCTCCTTCTGTTCGATTGTAAGCTCTTCGTCGATCACGCCGGCAAGCTCCGCCTCCACTTTCTTGTATTCTTTATATTGCTTGGCGCCTTCGGCATCTTTGGGAGCTTCTTTCGTTCCCTCGTCCCCGAGTGCAAACCCTTGTTCCTGGGCATAAATACTATAGGCGATCTCCAGCTGTTCCCGCAAGTTCATGGCATCTTCCCTGAGCTGTTTCTCATCCGGGGCCGGTACGGTTTCTTTCTTTTTCTCCGCATTTGTTTCTGCAGCCACGACACCGCTTGGAGGAGCCGCAGGGGTCTTCTCCTTGATCATAGCCTCGGTCGCTTCCAACTCGGATTTAAACCGGTCAAGTTCTTTGGTCTGATTGTCCAAGCGATTGAGAAGCACATCCTTCCGGCTCTTTCTGGGAACAACACGCCGCGCGCTTTGAACTGCCTCTTCAATAAAAGTATATGGGACCTTGACGAACGAACTACGGAACTTCATGCCCCCGGCAAGGGAGGCCTTTGCGTTCAGGATCTCAAGCTCTTTTTCGAGTTTGTTGATCTCCTCATCCTTCGCCTGGATCATAAGGCTTTCAAGCTCGATCTCTTCCTGGAGTTTTCTAACTTTTGCGTCAGAACCCGGCTTCTTCGCAGCCTCCGTCAAGGCAACATCCTCATTCGGAAGTCCGAAAATGAATGCCTTGGCGAGGTAGGCAGACCCCGTGATCGGCTTGGCGAGGGTCCTCAGAGCGCTTCCCTTTCCGCCCTTCGGATTTAACGTTTTATCCAGCTCGGCAAGAAGCTTCTGCTTGTTCTTTTGACGATCCTGAATGTCCTGGTAGCATTTGCGTAGGTCTTTTTCCACCCCTTTGACCTTTTTGCGAAGCATGCGTCCGTCCACTTCCTTCCCGTCGCTCAAAGACTTAATCATGTCTTGCTGTTCCTTCAGGGCCAGTTCCCTATCGAAGGCCGTGGTAAGAGTTTCAACTATCTCCTGCTGGGTTTTGACCTGCTCGTTCAGATGCATTTTCAACTCAAGCAATTCCTCGACACTTTTCTTCTGCAGGTCGCCCACTTCAACGGTGAACGGATTAAAGGCCTTTTTTTGAGCCGATTGAGTTTCGATCATAGCCTCAAGCTCTTGCTTAGCAGATTTTCCAAAATATTTTTCATAAAGAGCCATTTTCTCGTCCAGCTTTGCTTCAAGAGCCTCTATGCTTTTTTCACGCGCTAAAAGCTTCGGGTCGGTGGGCTTGGCAGAATCTTTTTTCGCAACGCCCCGCAGACGATTCCGCCTCAAACCGCTTTCGGAACGCTCGGGGGTGAGCAGGGACTGGAGCTCGCTGTAACGTTTGTAAAGTTTTTCCTTCTTCTCGAGAAGTTCTTTCTTCTTCCGGGAAAGCTTGTAAAGCTCCTTTTCATCTATCTGCCGGATCTTCTGGAGCGGTGACTCAGGCTGTCCCATGAACGGGATCAAGTTGTCGGGGATCAATCGTTCGTAAAAATTTTCATCCGGAACGCCAAGCTCGGAGCGCCAAGATTCAAGACGGCCTTTTTCTTCGGCGAGAGCGTCACGCTCGGCCTCAAGGGACCCTCGCCAGCGGTCCATAGCTTTCTGAAATTCGGGAGACGTATTATTCTTGAAACGCTTCTTCTTGCGCTCAAGTTCTTTGAATTTCTCATTCAGCTCACCTTCACGGCGTTTAAGATCCTGCTTGCGGCGTTCCAGGCTCTCGACCTTGTTCTTGTCGATTGCTTTCATACGTTTTTTGATCTGCGAGATCTCTTTTTTGACCTGCTCCCGCTCGGCCTTCTGACCCGCCCCAAGCGCCTGGTATTTCGCCTCCAAAGCCTCTAACTCTTTCTGCAACTCCCCCGCCTTGGCATTCAGATATTTCACGGGCTCTTGCAGTGAATGGAGTTTTTCCGCGGCCTTCTGGCCCCAACTCGTATTGGGATATCGCTTCGCGGTATCGGAGTAATAGATCAAAGCGCTTGTGAGATAATTGTCTTTCTCGTAATAGAAACCGATCCGGTAGTTCTTCTCGGCGTTCAGCTCATCCACTTCCCGGTTGATCTTTTCGGCTTTTTCGGCTTCTTCAGAGCCCGGATACCGTTTGAGGTAGCCCTGCGCCTGGCGGGCCGCTTCATCAAGCGCACTCTGATCCCGCGTCTGACTAGAGGATTTCGCGTAAGAAACCTCGGCCATCTGGAGGCGAGCCTCGCGAAGCAGGTTACTTTGCGGGTATTGGTCGATCAAACTTTGGTAGGCTTCTAATGAATCATCAAAATGTCCGGACTTTTGGTAAGCGACCCCGAGATTGAACTGGGCCTTGTCTCCAAACGCCCCGTAAGGCGCTGCGGCAACAATTTTTTGAAATACTTCGATAGCCAGCGGCAGGGACGGACGGATATCAAGCCCCAGAAGCTTTCCCTTTTTCCCGGAAAGGAACATAGTCCCGATCTGATACTCGCGCTCAATCACCTCTTCAAAACGCTCACTCTGGGGATAAGATTTGATCAGAGCTTGATAAGCCTTGTGAGCTTCAACATAGTCCCCTTTCTCTTCGAAGATGGTCCCAAGCCGGTATTGCGCTTCAGGGGCCACTCGGGATTTCGGGTACTGCTTGAGAACTATTTTGAATTGTTCGGCAGCTTTATCGAGCTTTTTTTCCTTATAAAGGTCCAGGGCATTATCGAAGACATCATCGGCGCCGCTTTGAGTTTCGGACTCAGTATTAATGAACTTCCCCTGCTCGGGAGACCAGACCCAATCCGCAAAAGCGTAAGAGTGTGGAAGGAGTAGCACAAGAATGAAGGCAAAAACCTTCGAGATTTTCATAAGTCGTTTATAATCTTCGGGTTAGGGAAATTCGCAAAAATTACTATATCATGGGTCAAGAAAAATTGTCAATAGAAATGACCCGAAAATGACCTAAGAATACGCGTAAACGCCCAAATACCCTTTCACAAACGGCGTCAATTCCAGCCGAGGACCGTTTCTCTTGAAATCTAACGCGCCGGTGTCCTTCAGATCAAGATACGGAATATGGCGATAGGCCAAACACGCCGCAAGTTCGGACTGCGGATCCGAAAAAACAGTAAGCGCCGGTTGTACACGATCCAGCCACTCCTGAAATTCTTTGGAAATCCACTGTCCAGACGCCGGTAAAAAGACCGCGTGAACCTCATCCGGATTTCCGTGCCCCTGAAGAAGCTCTCTGAAAAGTCCGGGATCCCATCGCGAGATAAAAAGGATACGCCAGGAATCCGACTCTACCAGAAAAGCAGCGCCTTTTTCTGACTGCGCGATCATCCGCATTTTCTCCATCCCCATCGACACCTCATCCCCCTGTTGAAAGCTCTTAGCTTTGCAACCCAGCTTAAGGAAGCTTTGATAAAATCCGTCTGGTCCGTACGGGAGCACGGCAGGATAAAGAAGATAATGGCCAGGAAAATCCCGCATGACCGACACCAGACCTCTCGTGTGCTTCTTGGAAAGATCGGTAAGCAGGATCCCTTCCGGACGCTGGATCCCCCGGCGCCTCAGAAAAGGGGCGATCAGCCGCTCGCCCTGGTCTGACGGAAAACTCCTTCCGGCATTGAGCAACCAGGGGGCCCCATTCGTAAAGTGTGCGTACGCAATCTGGTTCTGGCCGCTCGAGAGCATCGTAAGCTCAAACCCTTTCCCCCCGCATCAGTGAAAAACGAGACTGAGAAAATGATCCAGCAACCGATAAGGCCAGCCATCAGAAAGCGCTTTCCGCGAAAAGATCTTCGGTGAACGAGAAGGATCATTGCGATACTCGCGTAATACGCCACAAGCTTGTTTAGTGTCGGTCGCTCTAAAAAAAATATCCCCACCGCCAAGTGGAGAGATATTTCACCCAAGCCAGAGACCGGGAATATTGGAATACTTCTCTGTAACGATCCCCAGAGAAAATCCTAGCGCGACCCGAAGGAATGGGAGATTCATGATGTGTCATACAACACATTATTGCTTTTTTGTAAACTTGCTTTTTTTGGGGGGCTGCCGTCCAAGAACAGGACGAACGGGATGGAAAACCTACTGCGTACCACCGGCAGATTATTGAGCCCAATACCGATAGGCGACAACAAGGGCCAGAATCAAGAGGAGAACAAGAAGAAGCGTATTTTGATATTTCTGGGATAAAAACATCCGGACTCGATCCTGCTAAAGCGTAAGCTTGAGCTCTTTGCCCTGAATATCCAAACGGACCTCGCCATTCCCGATCGCCGTGACAATGGCTCTACCGTTAAGCGTATCCCCGATGCCCACCAACCGATTGTTGATCACGGCGATGGCCTTGCCGCGAATATTTGTAATACCAGTGAGCCGGTAGAGATATCCCGAGAAGATCTTAACCGGGGTCTGCGGCATGGCCTTGGCTTCGGTTCGCAAGGGCGCGGCATTTTTGCTGTGAATCCCGACAAGGGCAAGCACGCCAGCAAGGCCTACAAACACCACTCCCAACGCGACCTTCCAGTACAGACTCCGCCGGTGGGCATATTTCTGCTGGACCTGCCTAAGCTCCCGCTCAAGAACGGCTCCCATTGGGTCACGGGCATATGTTTTCGGAGCTGGGGCGGGATTCGTAGTCCTTGTTTCGTTCGCGCGGCTTGTTTTTTCCAGGGCCTGTTGAATCAAACTCATACGCTCACCCCCTGAAGATCGGCCTCGGCACATTCCACCAGCACCGGGTCAACCACAAAAGTGTTTTTGGCAAAGGCAGCAAGTAAGGCCCGGTCCGCCAGCATATTAATGACCCTCGGGATCCCCAAGGAAATCTCATAAATGCGTTGCATGGCCTCGGGTGTAAAAAAATTCTCACTCGCACCGGCGACGTTCAAACGATGTGCGATGTAAAACCCTGTCTCTTCGAAACTAAGCTCAGGCAAGTGACAGCGTAAGGTGATGCGCTGACGGAGTTGCTTGAGATCGGGGCGCTTCAGAAGATCTTTCAGCTCAGGCTGCCCCATCAGGATGATCTGCAAAAGTTTTTGTGTTGTGGTCTCAAGGTTCGACAAAAGACGGATCTGCTCTAAAGCCCGCGGCGGCAAAAGTTGCGCCTCGTCGATGATCACGACCGCGTTGAACCCCTTGGCGCTCTCCTCAATAAGAAACCGGTTCAGGCAATCAAAATACTCCTTACGCCGCCTCGCTTTCGGCTTCAATCCGAAATCCTCAACGATTCCTTGAAGAAGTTCCAGCTCGGAAAGTTTCGGGTTAAAAACAAGCGAACTGTGGACGTTCTCGCCCAATTGCTGGAGAAACATGCGTGAGAGCGTGGTCTTTCCCGCACCGATTTCGCCCGTGATCTGAATAAACCCTGAGCGCCGCTCCACCCCATAGAGCATCGCGGACAAAGCCGCCTGGTGATGCTTGCTCAGATAGACAAAACGAGGATCCGGCGTGACATTAAACGGAGACTCACTCAATCCGAAAAAGGTTTCGTACATGATCATTCCTCCTAAAAAATCACCCTCAACCGCGCGAGAACGCAAACTCCAGAACACGGCCATCTTTGCGCGCAACATGAATGTTGAGCGGATCGCGGCTATCCCTCGAATAAACCATCTTTTCCCCGCTTATTAGATCGCGCGCATTCATCTTTCCCTTAATCTTCGCGAGCGCCGGAAGGCAGATCGCGACGTTCTTATCTTCGTTGCCGTTATTGACCACCACCAGGAAATACCTGTTCCCACGGCTAAAAAGTGCGGTCTTCACATCTTTGGTCTTTGAACAGCAGACAAGGGGCGCCTTGAGATAATTCAAAACTCCCAGCACCAATTCCGGGACCGGTTCCATCCCCAGGTGGATGATCTTTCCTTTGCCGATTTTTTTGATATACCCGACCGTTTGTTTTCCGTAAGTCCCGAGATCGGCCTGAATCTTTTCGCACCCATCGGCGTTGAAGATATAAACCGAACTATTGACTGCGACTGGCCTCTCGCCCTTGCCGAGCGTAAGCGTAAACTGACGTTTAAACTCGAAAAGAGTGCGTTCCGGCTCCTCAAAACCCACCACCTGATACGGCTTGAAGTCATCGTCCTTGCGAGGAAACGAACGGAACGCCACAATCGTCCCACCTTCTTCCACATAGCGACGAAGGTTTTGATGCGCCGCCTTCTCAAGCCACTGATTGCCTGAATAAAAAAGCACTTTCTTGGACGGAATTTCGCGCCGGGGATCGCACATATCATAATCCACATCGCCTTGATAAAGGGCCACGAGAATGGGGCTGTTATGCGTCAGGGTGCGAGCCGCATACTGGAGCGGGTTGAACGTAACCCCGATCTCTGTGAGCTTTTTCAGCGAAGCCGGCTTGAGTTGTTTAAAAGCAGAAACGATCTGCTTAAAAACATCGTACAGTTCGCCGCGCACCCGCCCCCATTCATTGATCGGCGACATGTACCAATTGTCGCGATTGACAAGCATATACCAATTCCATCCCTTGATCCCGGCAAGAAACGCGGAAAGGCAGATCATCCGATAATGGTTCGGCGTCAGCACGCTCGTCTCATAGTGACGCCCGTGCCAGATCCCGGACTGAAATTCCGCAATGAACGGAAGCTTCGAAATGCTCGCAAGATAACGGATCTTGTCGCAAAACTTGCGGTGTTCGAATTCATCTTCTTTTAGTTCGTTGGAGGGATAAAGGTCGATCCCTACTCCATCCGAGACCTCCTGGAAAGCCGCCCAATCATGCGCATAAAAGAACGGATAAGTGTTCAAATAGATCGGGATATCGATCCCAAGATCGCGATACATCTGAATGCTCCCCTTCGCGACCTCCTGGGAATACCAGTACTTGAATTTGAAGTAATCGAGATGCCGCTTGAGCTCCTTATCCCCTTTAAGCGGAAGTCCCTTTTCGCCGGGCAGCATCGTCGCGATGAAAGGCGACGCCTCCCGGAAAGACGCATAAGTCGTGCCCCAAGATTCGTTCAGCGCCGAAAGATCGTTCTTGTAAAGATCGTGCATAAAATCCTGGAAAAGACCCGGCTTTTTCGAGAGTCCGTACTGATGGCCAAACACATCAGGCCATGGATCGATCTCATTATCCGCCTGAAGCATCAGGATGTGACCGTTCTTTCGCGACGCGAGATAGGGCATGAAAATCTTGCTAACTTGCTTCAAATATTCCTTGGCGTAGGATAGAAACTGGGGATGCAGACGATGGTATTTGTAGGCATAATCAGGAACGCCGTCACGCGGCCACTCACTGTAGATATACGGCCCCGGGCGAATGATGAGCCAGAAACCCTCTTTACGGCTCAGATCGAGAAAGGCCTTGAGATTACGCGCCTCGTCGGTCTTCCCGGTAAAATCAAAGTGACCGCGCTTGTATTCGTGAAAATCCCAAGGCACATACGTCGAAACGATCTCAAGTCCCATTTCCTTGATTCGCTGGAGGGCTTCGCGCCAAGCATGCGGATTGAGACGCCAGTAATGAACTTCGCCGGAAATAAGAGGTACCTCTTTTTTCCCGACAAAAATTTTTTGATCCCTGATCTCGACTTTAGTGCCGTTTTTCATTTACTCTTTCGGGTGAACGGGACAGCACATAAAACGCATTGAAATTGTGGCGTCCACAATTTCAATCTTAACGCTGTGCTAGGCCTCCGCCACCACAAGGTTGACAGTGCGCCCCGGAACAATGATGACCTTCTTCACAACCTTCCCCACAAGCAACTCTTTCACGCGCGGGTGCTCAAGAGCTAGTTGTTTCACCGCATCTTCGTTCTGATTACGAGAAACGACCATTTTCGCGCGTACTTTACCACCCACCAAAATGGCCATCTCAGCCTGATCCTCAACAAGATACCGTTTATCATACTCGGGCCATTTTTCGTAAGCAAGCGTCTCCGCATGGCCCAAGCGTTGCCATAATTCCTCAGCCACGTGGGGGGCGAGAGGTCCCAAAAGAAGAAGGAACTTCTCAAGCACTTCCCTGGCGTGGTCTTGTTCCTGGGTTATTTCGTTCATAAAGATCATTAAAGCCGAGATCGCCGTATTAAATCGCAACGCTTCAAAATCTTCCGTCACTTTTTTGATCGTCTTGTGAAGCGTCTTAAGCTCTGCCGCATTCGGCGCGCGCTGGACAAGGCTCGAGTTAAGCCTGTCATCTTTATCGATAAAGAGCCGCCACACTTTTCCGAGAAATCTGTAAACGCCTTCCACTCCGGAATTCGCCCACGGCTTCGTCATTTCCAGCGGCCCCATGAACATCTCGTAGAGCCGGAGACTGTCGGCGCCATATTGCGCGATCATTTCGTCTGGATTCACCACATTGCCGCGCGACTTGGACATTTTCTGGCTATCTTCGCCAAGGATCATGCCCTGGTTGGTGAGCCTTTGGAACGGCTCCGGCGTGGAGACAACTCCGATGTCATAGAGCACTTTGTGCCAGAACCGTGAATAGAGCAAATGAAGTACTGCATGTTCCGCACCGCCGACATAAAGATCGACGTTCATCCAATATTTTTCTTTCACGGGATCGATCGCTGCCTTCGTATTCTTCGGATCGAGATAGCGGAGATAATACCAGCAGGAACCCGCCCATTGAGGCATCGTATTCGTTTCGCGCGTGGCTTTTCCGCCGCATTTCGTGCATTTGCAATGAAGCCAGTCCTTGGCCTTGGCAAGCGGCGGTTCCGCATTCCCCGTTGGTGCATAATCCTTCAGTCCCGGAAGCGTCAGCGGTAATTCCTTTTCAGGAATAAGAACGGGGCCGCACTTCGCGCAATGGACGACCGGGATCGGCTCACCCCAATAGCGTTGACGACTGAAAAGCCAATCGCGAAGCTTGTACTGGACGGCTTCCTTCCCGATCTTTTTTTCCTCAAGCCACCTCGTGATCTTTTTCTTCGCTTCCGGTGTGGGCAATCCGGTAATAGGACCGGAATTCACGCTAAGACCATCCCCCACAAATCCGACCGATTCCTTTCCTTCCGGAGCCTGCACGACCACTTCGATCGGAAGACCATATGCCTTAGCGAATTCAAGATCCCGGGTATCATGTCCCGGCACCGCCATGATCGCCCCGGTGCCATACCCCATGAGCACATAATCCGCGATCCACACTGGGATCTTTTTATCATTCACAGGATTGATCACATAAGCGCCGGTGAAAACGCCCGTCTTTCCCTTGGCGAGATCGGTGCGATCGAGATCGGATTTGTGTGTCGCGGTGGAAACGTAATCTTCGACAGCCTTCTTCTGGGCAGACGTCGTGATCTTCGCCACCATGGCATGTTCCGGGGCCAAAACCATATAAGTCGCTCCAAAAAGCGTGTCCGGCCTCGTCGTAAAAACGCGGATCACATCGCGACCATTTTCCGACTTAAAATCGACTTCCGCGCCCGTGGATTTCCCGATCCAGTTACGCTGCATCTCCTTGATTGGCTCGGACCAATCCAGCAGATCCAGATCTTTTAAAAGACGTTCGGCATAAGCCGTGATCTTCAGGATCCATTGCCGCAAGGGGCGGCGATAAACCCCCTTGTGACCTTTGCGCTCGCAGGTTCCGTTCGCGTCCACCTCTTCGTTCGCAAGGACCGCTTTGCAGCCATCGCACCACCACACGGGGATCTCAGCCTCGTAAGCCAGACCTTTTTCAAAAAGCTTCATGAAGATCCATTGCGTCCAGCGATAATAATTCGGGTCCGTGGTATCCACCTCGCGGTCCCAGTCATAGCTGAAACCAACTTGGCGGATTTGGCGCTTAAAGGTCTGAATATTCTTTTGGGTGGTCTCGCGAGGATGCGTGCCGGTCTCGATGGCGTATTGCTCGGCGGGAAGTCCGAACGCGTCCCAGCCCATCGGATGCAGAACATTGAACCCGCGCATCCGTTTGTAGCGGCTGACAATATCGGTCGCGGTGTACCCTTCTAAATGTCCGACGTGGAGGCCGGAGCCCGAAGGATACGGGAACATATCGAGGACGTAGTATTTTGGTTTTGCGTCACCGGATCCATCGGGATCAATCGCTCGGAAGGTCTTGTGGTCACCCCAGTAGGTTTGCCATTTTTTTTCGATCTCATCGAAAGGATATGATTTAAAACCGCTGGCCATTTAAAAAACCTTTCTCCGTCCCATGTGCTACCGTCATGAACTGGTGCGAGAGGAGGGAGTCGAACCCTCATGGTGTTTGAGCACCGCCGGATTTTGAGTCCGGTACGTCTGCCAGTTCCGTCACTCTCGCTTAAGAAAGCTGGGATGAGCCGCTGCCTAAAAACCCGTTTCAGGACGGATCCGTCCTCGGGTATCACCCGATGCGGAAAACTCTCATACTATTGCTGCCGCTGGATTTTGAGTCCAGTGAGTCTGCCAGTTCCGCCATCCCAGAAAAACTCTAACTGTATTAATTGCAACGACTTAGGCATATTAAAAATCTGTCACATTCTCTGAAAACCGGCTTTGTGACCATTTTGTGTCTATTTTTTTATCTTTAAGGCCTAAAAAACCATCCAGAACGCCTGCGACTTTAGCCTGATGCTCGGGACTTAAATGGCTGTAGCGCATAGTCATTTGAATCGACATATGCCTTAGAAGCCTCGAAACGGTCACTAGGTCAACTCCTCGCATTACCAAATGAGAAGCAAAGGTGTGACGCAATGAATGTAACGAAGCATCAACGATCTTAGCCTGCGTTAACGCACATCAAACGCTTCCCGATGGCACGAGGAGAAGATATTAGGCGAATCCGGTTGTTTTTTCAATGACAGAATCAGATTTTTAACCGTTTTATTCTTGGGGATAACACGGCTCTTACATGATTTTAAATCCCGAATCACTGCTGTCCCGTTATAAGTTGAGCAATTGTAACTGGTTGCGATTTTCGATGTTCTGAATTATGAGCTTGGATGTTGTAAGTGCTTGTAGCATCGAGGTTTTCTCGAATAAAGAAAGGCT
>Ga0182027_10002613_pt1 | contig 29072 bp, 25 predicted proteins | sample 712E1DmetaG_FD_121300 | JGI IMG/M metagenome (GOLD analysis project Ga0182027, IMG submission 121300) | Permafrost microbial communities from Stordalen Mire, Sweden - 712E1D metaG (Illumina Assembly) | ecosystem: Environmental > Terrestrial > Soil > Wetlands > Permafrost | place: Sweden...
CTACCACCCCCTGCACGACCAGCACTCCTTCGAGCGATTCGGTTGCACCATCTGCCATCGCGGCCAGGGCCGCGCCACCACCACGGCGGAGGCCCACGGCAATGTGCCGCACTGGGACGAGCCGATGTTGCCCATGCAATACATCCAGGCCTCCTGCGGCCAATGCCACGAGCCGGCCGACAATCCCGCCGCCCCCGAATTGGCCCAAGGCGAGCAAGTCTTCGAGAACAGCGGCTGCCGCGGCTGCCACAAACTCGCCGGCAGCGGCGGCATCATCGGGCCGGAATTGGACAAGGTGGGCGCCCGTCGTTCGCCGGAATGGCTCAAGAAACATTTCATCGCGCCCGCCAGCGCCACCCCCGGCTCTGTCATGCCACCGCAAAAATTCTCCGAATCGAACCTCGAAGCCATCGTGCTCTTCATGCTCAGCCAGACAGGCGAAGCGGCCCCCGGCTACTACTCCTCCATGAAAGTTCTCCCCAACACCCGCGAAGGGCTGGCCTTGTTCCAAACCAGAGGCTGCATCGGTTGTCACTCAGTGGGCGGCAAAGGCGGCACAGTTGGCCCGGCCTTGGACGACGTAGGTCTCCGCCGCAGCCCCGAGTGGATGGTGCAACATTTCCGCGATCCGCAAAGTGTCACCCCCGGCTCCGTCATGCCGCGCTTTGGTTTCACCGAAACCGAGGCCCGCGCCCTGACCGATTTTCTGCTCCACCTGCGAGAGCAGAGCGTGGCCCTGAGCCTTCCCTCCCTCATGAGCCCCGTCGAGCGCGGCCGCGAAGTCTTCCGCAAATACGGCTGCGCCGGCTGCCACGGTCCCGGCGCCAAAGGCGGGGTTCCCAACCCCAACGCCAAGACCGCCGAGCAAGTGCCCGGCCTGATCCACGTCGCCGACGGCTACACGCTGGCCGAATTGAAATCGCGCATCCTCAAAGGCCAGCACGAAATCACGGCCCTCGACCCCAAACGCACGCCGCCGCCGCTCTACATGCCCGGATGGGCGGGCACGATCAAGGATGCCGAAGTGGACGATCTGACCGCCTTCCTCATCAGCCTCAAACCCAAAGAAGAAAACCTCGGCTTCTAAAAACTTGGCGTAAACCGAGGTCGCCGAAAGAAATAGCCCGAAATAGCTCGAAATAGCCCGAATAAGGCCGAAGGTTGCCTGAATGGGTCGCCGCTGCCTTGAAGCACGCGCCCTGTCGGCGGACAGGGTGATGAGGTTCGGCTGGCCGGCTGTGGGCGTTATCGTTAAAGCATGATTATTATCGGTGCCGGAAACACGGGGTTGGGAATGGAAAATCTGAGAAGTGCAGAGTGGGGAGTGCAGAATTCACTTTTCACTCCTCAGCATGGAAGCCCCGTTCACTGAACGGGGTTAGAGAAAGGGCTATGCCGGAGAAGGATTTCCCTGCGTGCTGTTTTGCAGGGGACGCCGTGCTGCTGTTTGTCGCCTCGATTGTTGGACATTTGCTGGTGCGGAGGGGGGGGCTTTGAGTGGCAGAGGCGGATCTCGCTCCGAATTGCTGGCGCGAACGGAGGCGGCAGGCGGCAACAGTAGCCTCCTCTGGAGGCCCAAAACCAAAGCCCCGCCCTTTGGGCGGGGATCATTTACTATTCACAAAGCCCAATTCAGAGGCCCCCATTGTGAAAAAGTGTCAAAAGTGACCCGTTTGATGTTTGACGTTTGATGCTCCCAACCGGCACTGCGGCGGACTTGCCATTCTCACGTGGTTGGCATCAATCTTGACCGCGCGGCTTTGTGCAAAAGCGGCGTTGCGACAATTATGAAAAACACAATGATTGACAGATCCAAGACCGCGCTGGTGGTGATAGATCTCCAGAAAGGCATTGTGGGGCGGCAAACCGCCCCCCATGCGGCGGACCTCGTGGTAAAAAACGCGGCGGCTCTGGCCGAGGCGTTCCGGAAACATGGGATGCCGGTTTTTTTGGTGAGGGTTGCCCTGTCTCCAGACGGAAAAAACGCCCTGCATCCCGTCACCGACGCCCCCGTGCAGTTTCAAAAACCACCACCGGACTGGACGGAAATTGTCCCGGAAATGGGTCCCAAACCGGGCGATTTGGTGATCAGCAAACGCCAGTGGGGCGCTTTCTACGGGACGGAGCTTGACTTGGAATTCAGAAGGCGCGGCATCACGACCATGGTCCTGTGCGGCATCTCGACAAACATCGGCGTGGAAAGCACCGCCCGATTCGCTTACGAATACGGGTACCATCAGATTTTTGTGGAAGACGCGATGTCGGCCATGTCGGCCGAAGAGCATTCCCTGACCGTCACCAAGATATTTCCCCGCATTGGCCTGGTGAGAAAAACCGAGACAATATTGGCCGATCTATCGCAGGATTGATTTTCACCAGGCCGGGCAGACATAAACTAGAGCGGCAGCGGTTCCTGGGCAATGCTGCTGCGTGCTGCGGGAACAAAAGCGATATATGCGATCATGCGGGACGTATTTATGACGTGTTTATGAACTACGAGACCAAACTACAAATGAACCCAAAAAACTATGTTGACTCTGCACCCTGAGATTCTGGTCAAGAACGGCAAAAGGCAATTTGCGGTCCTGCCCTACGAGGAATTCCTTGCCTTGCAAGAGCGATTGGCCGACGCGGAAGACCTGTTGGAACTGCGCAAGGCCAAGCGCGCGGAAGGGAGAAGTCGCTCGATTTCCCTGGCGGAAGTGAAGCGTCAATTGGGCGCGGCCTAGACCGCCACGCCATCCCCGCTTATAATTTTGCCTTCAATGATTTTGCCACTCCCGCTGGTTTTTGCCAGGAACCCCCATTCTGAAAAAGTGTCAATAGTGAGGACTGACACCGGCTTGACACCGGCTCGGTCATGAGGCAGATAGACTTAGTTTTCAGGATTTGTATTGCCTGGCAGCTTGCTTAGGTAGCCCAACCAACTCGCATACACGGGGTTCTTTGGGTCGAGCTTCTGGGCAAGATGGATGATCATTTTTATCTCTTCGAAACGCTGCTGGCTGGAAAGAAGGATCATCGAATGATATATGGGTTCGGGGCTGGCGGGATAAAATGCAAGGGCCTGTTTGAATGCAAACTCGGCCTCCTTCAGCATTCGTGCCTTCGTCGCGGGACTGGCCTTGGAACCGTTCGATACCTCAGCACGGGCTTGGTAAATACTGGCGGCAATGGAATCGCGCAACTTCGCGTAGGTCTTCTGAGTGTATGCACTTCGCAGAAACTTTGGATCGCCCTTGAACCCGGATTCGTCATGGCGCAGATAGACTTTTTCGCAGAAATCGCAGAGGTCTTTCACGGAGGTGTCGTAAGTGACGAAATCCCCGACTGTGCGCCTGGAAAGATTGCACCAGAACGTGTGGTCCCGATTGATAGCCTCCTGAGTAATTTCCGGCACGGGCTCCCGGTTGATTTTCATGATGGCTCCTGCGGGTGTCAGGTAAGGTTTCATCCATTCCATGGCGTAACTTTCTTCCAGGTAAAACTCCCGTTCGGGATTGCTGTCGAATATTTTTTTGGCGATGAAGGCGTCGAGGCGTAACGTCGCGCCCTGACCGTTGAACTGAGGCTTTCCGTCTTGTTGTGTCACCGTTTCGTCCTGATCCAACTGCTTCGGCTGTTCGGGAAACTGTTTGTCATGCTGCCACCGGCGGCTGGCGTCAGAGTAATAGGCATAGTAACAGTCATCAATTTCGTTGGTGGTGGGGATTTTAATGCGCGACCCATAAAGGCGACGGACATAATCCATATAGACAGGTGCGGCAAGCGGGTTCTGGCTGATGACGAAAAAGGGATCGCCGGGTGCGTGGCACAAGGCTGTCGGCAGGCCGCGTCCCGGATCCGTCCCGCCGAAATAAATGCAACCCGGTGGAAGTGCGTCCATGTAATCCTTTCCCAATGCGACCACCAGTGCCCGGTCCCCTCCGGCGAACGCATTAATTGCGAGCTCGATGTCCCGTGCAATCTCCACGATTGGCGTTCGCAGTTCAGCACCGGGGTTGGTGGAATCTGCTGTCTTCCTGATGTTGGAATAAGGGCGCTGTGCTTCCTCAAACCGGCCGGCTTTGGACTCGGCGATAAAGCTCTTTACGTCGGAACTTAGCGTGAAATTATTTTGGCGGGCGATTTCGTTGGCCCGTACTTCCGCGGCGTTGATGTATGCCACGATTTCGGCGGGAAGGTTGGTGGCTGGTTGCCCGGAGCAAGTATTCTCCGCCTCACGAATCAGGAGGAGGCCCGCCGCAAGGCAGAGGGGCAGGGAAATTCTGGTTTGAATGGAATGTGAGTTCATAATTTTAGCTTTTGGCTCCTCCGCTCAAAAAGGTCATCTCAATTGAATCTGATTGTCCAAAACAACGTGATTGGTAGGGGTTGACGGTTTTCCAATAACATTCCATCTGCCGGGCCATAAACACGTCAGCCAGTCCCGCATAATCGCACATTATCGCTTTCTTCCCGCATGGCGCAGCAGGTTCTCCAAGGAACCGGCCTCTGCTAAGTTTAATCGTTTGGGCATCCAGTTCAAGCTCATTGTCGTTTAAGGCAAATTCACCATTCAAAATTCACGATTCCCCTGACAAACATTCCCCTGACTTTTCCCTCCTCCCTGTCCCGGCCCTCTGCTCTGCGGTAATCCTCGTCCTCCATAGCTTCGCTTTGCGGAGCGAAGGAGGATGCGTCATCTTCCGCCGTCGCCAAGGCTATGGCGCGACAAGGCGGGGCAATGCCGGATTCGGTTGCGGCGGCGCGGCAGCGGCCGGGATTTTGTCGGCGAATATCAGGGCGCCGGTCGGGCAGTGGCGCACGCATTCCTCCGCCACCGCCCCCAAGCCCTCCTCGATGGCGCGGTCGAAGGGCGCGGCCACGCGGACGTCGAAGCCGCGTCCGATAAAGGTCAGGCCGAGGGGTTCGGCGGCCATTTCGGTCAGCTTCACGCAAATCCCACAGAGAATGCACTTGCCCGGCTCGAAGATGACGCCGCCGGGCTGGAGCACCTGGGTAAAGGGCCGGCGCTCCGACCGGTATCGGCTGGCGTCGGCGCCATAGACTTGGGCGTAGTGCTGCAGCAGGCAGTTGCCCGACGAGCGGCAGTCGCAGTGCAGGCATCGCGCGGCCTCGCGGAGCGCCTCATCGGGGTTGATCGCGGAGCAACGAGCGCACGGCGCGACGCTGTGTTCCTGGCTTGCGGCGCGGAGGAATTCCCGCAGTTCGCCCGGCTCCAGCCGGCCCATGATGCTGGAGAACGGTTTCTCCGGGCGGCGCGGCGGCTCGCCGCGCAGATAGTGGTGGACGCACTCGGCGGCCGCCCGGCCCTCGGCCATGGCCCGGACAAGTTGCTTGACAGGCTTGACGCAGGCGCCGGCGGCAAAAACATTGGGCGGACCGAGGCGGCAGGTGGACGGGTCGGCCTTGAGCGCGGCGCCAGCCAGCGGCACTCCGAGTTTCTCGCCCTCGCCTTTGGCCAGTTCGCCGACGGTGATGAGGATGGCATTGAACCCGCGCCGCAAACCATCCAAAGTCACTTGATTCCCCAACTCGATGCCGGTTTTGAAATCAATTCCCATTTCCGCCAGCAACGCGACTTCGGCCTGGAGGACGGCGGCGGGCAGTTCGCCTTCCCCCACGTCGCGCAACTTGCCGCCGGGTTTGGCGTTGCGGTCCATGACCGTGACGGCGTGGCCGCGCCGGGCGAGGTCATGCGCGGCGGCCAGGCCGGCCGGCCCGGCCCCAACGACCACGACGGAATGTTTGCTAGGGGCGGCGCGCGCGGACAGGCACACTTTGGCTTGGGCGGAATCCCGCTGGAAATCGTGCTCTGTCAAGAACCGCTCCATCTCGCGGATGGCCGCCGGTTCATCGAAAGCGCCGCGGCGGCAACCTTGTTCGCAAGGATGGTGGCAAAGGCGGCCCAGCACTCCGGCCAAAGGCAAGGCCTGGCGCATGGTGGTAATGGCCTCGTCGAGGCGGCCGGCCTGGATCTGGCGGATCATCGCGGGAATGTTCAGTTGGAGCGGGCAGAGGCGATGGCACGGGGAGAGACAGTCCCCCACGTGGTCGCTGAAAAGCAATTCGAGCGCGGTGCGGCGGGCCTGGTGGACTTCCTCCGTTTCGCTTTCGATGACCATGCCGGGCACGACCTTGGTGGCGCAGGAGGGGACCAGGCGGCCCTGGCCGTCGGCCACGACCTTGACCAGGCAAACCAGGCAAGAGGTCAGAGGCCCGCACTTTTCCAGGTGGCAAAGGGTTGGAATGTCCAGGCCGATCCGCCGGGCCGCCTCCAGCACCGTCTGGCCCGGGGCAACCTCGGCCCGCTTGCCGTCAATAATAATGGTAAACGCGCTCACGTGACCTCGATGGCGTTTTCCGGGCAGATCTTGCGGCAGGTGTCGCAGCGGGTGCAGAGATCCAGGTTGATTTCGTGCCGCGCGTACGGCGTCATCGGGATGGCCTGGACGGGGCAATGCTGGGCGCAGAGGGTGCAACCGGTGCAATCGGCGGTGACGCGATACTTGATCAGAGCGGCGCAGTGGCCGGCCGGGCAGCGGCCCTGCAAGTGGGCCTCGTATTCGCCGCGGAAGTAACGCAAGGTGGAGAGGACGGGATTGGGGGCGGTTTTGCCCAGGCCGCAGAGGCTGCCGGCGCCGACCTGGCGGGCCAGGCGTTCGAGTTCCTCCAGGTGCGGGCGTTGCGCCTTGCCCGCGCAAAGCTTGTCAAGTATATCGAGCATCCTTTTGGTCCCGACGCGGCAGAAGGTGCATTTGCCGCACGACTGGTTCTGGGTGAACTGGAGAAAATAGCGCGCGATATCCACCATGCACGACGAGTCGTCCAGCACCACCAGCCCGCCCGAACCCATGATCGCGCCGGCCTCGCGCAAGGATTCGTAATCCACCGGGGTGTCCATGAGGCTGGCGGGCACGCAGCCGCCGGAGGGGCCGCCAATTTGCACCGCCTTGATCCGGCGGCCTTCGGCCGCGCCGCCGCCGATCTTTTCCACAATGTCGCGCAGAGTCGTCCCCATCGGCACTTCGATCAATCCGCCGCGGCGAATTCTTCCGGCGAGGGCGAACACCTTGGTGCCTTTGCTTTTGGCCGTGCCGAGGGCCGCGAATTTCTCCGCCCCGTGGCGAATGATCCACGGCGCCAACGCCAGGGTTTCGACGTTGTTGATCAGCGTCGGTTTGCCCCAGAGGCCCGACTCGGCGGGGAAGGGCGGCCGCAGCCGCGGCATCCCGCGGCGGCCTTCCACCGAGGCGATCAACCCGGTCTCTTCGCCGCAGACAAACGCCCCGGCGCCCTCGGCGACGCTCAGCCGCAATGGGAAGGCCGCGCCGAGCAACGCCGCGCCCAGCCAGCCGCGCTTTTCCAATTCCGCAATCGCCGCCCGCACGCGCCGGACCGCCAGCGGATATTCGTGGCGGATATAGAAAAGAGCCTCGTGCGCGCCCACGGCCACCGCGGCCAGCGCCAACCCCTCGATGACGCGAAAGGGAAAGGATTCGAGAATCATGCGGTCCATGAACGCGCCCGGGTCGCCTTCGTCGCCGTTGCAGATGACATACTTGACATCGCCCGGCTGCTGGCGGACGGCGCGCCATTTTTGTCCGCTGGGAAAGCCCGCCCCGCCGCGTCCGCGCAAGCCGGACAATTCGATGGTGGAGATGATTTGTTCGGGAGAAAGGGCGGGGCCGGTTTTCTCCTGAGCCGTTTCCAGGCACCGGCGGAGCGCGGCGAAGCCTTCATGGGCGAGGTATTCATCCAGGTCCAGCGGATCGAGTTTGCCGAAATGTTCGGTGGCGATATGCACCTGGCTTTCGAGGAAGGCGCGGACGGCGGGATCGCGTTTGCTCATGGAGAAGCGCGCGACCTGTTGTTGCGGCGCGTCCTCCTCCAGCAGCAGACCGTCGAGCAGGCCCGTCCAGAGCTGGCCGGCCCGGCGCAGAAAACCGCGCGGCCGAAAATACCGTTGCATGAGGGCGCCGGCCTGGGCGGGCGACAGATTCGAATAATACGCGGGCGCCCGGCCCGGCAGCGCGACTTCAATCAAGGGCGTGCGATGGCACATGCCCATGCAACCCACGCGCTTGATGGTCACCTGGCCGTCGCATTGGCCCGCACCCTCGCGCAAGGCGTGAAACAACTGATCGCTGCCTTTGGCCATGCAGCAGGAACCAAGGCCGACGTGGATTTGAGCGAAGCCATTGCCGGGCGGCGGTCCCATTTCCTCGGTGGACTTCACGCCCGCCGCCGCTTTCCCCCGGGCGAGATAGTTGCGGACCTGGTCCGGAGTTTTCTCGGCGGAGGCGTATCCTATCGTCGAGTCGCCCATCTTCACCACGGGCGCGAGCGTGCAACAACCGAGGCAGGCGACCTGTTCGATGGTGAACTCTTGCGCCGCATCGGTGTCGGCGCCCGGAGGAATGTGCAGATGCCGCCGCAACGCCTCCTCCACTTTCTCGGCTCCCGCGACATGGCAGGCCGTGCCGCGGCAGACCCGGAGAATGTGTTTGCCCGCCGGGTGGTGGCGGAACATATCGTAAAAGGTCGAAACCCCTGAGATGGCAGCGGGTTGAATGTCGGTCAGCTTGGTGAGGCGCTCCAACGCCTCCTTGGGCAGGTAGCCATGATGTTCCTGGAGCGCCTGCAGAATCGGGATCAGCGCCGCGGGTTCGCGCCCGATTCGCGCCACCGTTTCTTCGACAAAGTTGAGGTCAACACCAGGCATAGGTCACGGTTGTTTGGCCAGCTTGGCGGCGGCTGGCCCGAGGCAAAAGAGGTTCGTGGCTCCGCGCAGGAAGACATGCCCGTTGGCGAAGGCGGGGCTGGCGAGGAATTTGTCCGGCAGTTGGCTTCGCCCAATCAGGTGAAACTCCCGTCCGGCCAAGAGCATGACCAAGGCGCCATTTTCACCCAGGACCAACAGCCGGTCGCCGACGATGCCAGGCGACGCTTGCACTCCCATCTCCAGATTCGTCTCCCAAATTTTCTTGCCCTCGCTGGCCTCAAAACACTTGAGGATTCCCGTGCTGGTCACGGTGAAAACAAGTTCGCCGCGGCTGACCGGGCTGGCGACATCGGGCACATTCTCCTCGGTGGCCCAGGCGACGCGCGTCTTGGTCACATCGCCGGCGCCGTCGGGCCGCACCGCGATCAGCTTGGCCCCCGGACTGAGCAGGAGGACAAGTCCGCCGGCGAAGACGGGGGACGGCACCACTTCGTTTTCGAGCAATTGCGCGCGCCAAAGCTCGTTGCCGTCGGCCAGCGCGTAGGCGATCACCCAGGGATTGGCCAGGGTGATGATCTGCGTTTTGCCCGCCGCTTCGATGACGATCGGCGTGGCCCACGACGCGGGCACAGGCCGGGCGCGCTCCCATACGACCCGTCCGCTGACGCCCTGCAACGAAATTAGTTTTGACCCCGCCGTGGCCGTTTCGCCCTGATCCAGTTGGATGAGCAAGCTGTTGCCCCACACGGCCAGCGAAGCAGCGTAGCCGTAGGGATTCTTCAACGGGCCGAGGTATTTGGTCCAGGCAACAGAACCGTCGAAGTTGAGCGCGCCGAGGTCGCCATTGCCGAAGACGGCATAAACCCGCCGCCCATCTGCCGCCAGCGTCGGGGCCGCGAAGCCGGTGTCCTCCGGGATGTCTGGAGCTTGGGGGGGGCTGCCGGGCACATTTTCAATCGCGCGTTGCCAGAGGAGCGCGCCATTGGAAGCGTTGTAACAGAAAACTTCGCGCCGGACCGCCGTGCCGCCGGAAATGAAAACACGATCTCCCCAGACCACCGGCGAACTGTGCCCCGGCGCCGGGATGGCGGAACGCCACAGAATGCCGGCCCCGTTTTTTTCGTCCCAGGCCAGCGCCACGCTCTGTTGTGTGGAAACCCCGCTGCCGTCCCAGCCGCGAAAGCGCGGCCAGTTCGCCTGGAATTCAGAAAGGGCGGGCGCCTCCCCGACGGGTGCCTCCTCCGCGCCGGCTTTGCCGAGGAGTTTCTGCCAGGCGGCCTGGTTGGCGGGCAAAATGGAAGTGTTGCCAAGTCGAATTATCAGCAACGACGCCGCCATCGCCAGCCCCACGCCGGCCAGCGACCAACGCGCGCGCGAGGCCAGTTTGAGGGACTGTTCGCCGGCATCGGTTTTAGGCTGCGGCAGCGGGAGTGCTTTCTTCGCTGCTTGGCCGGCCGCCAGCACCAGCACCAGCGTCCCGCCCAGCAGCAGCCAGGCGCCGGTTTTATCCAACGCGAGCCGATGGCGGAACTTCTGGCGAAAATTCAGGTCGAGTTGGCGAATCTCCTTTTGCAGCGGCTCGTTTTTCGGCTCGGCGGCCAGCTTTTCCTTGAGCGCGAGCAGTTGGGGAGATTTCCACGGATCGTTGGTGGCAGCGGCGAAATGCTCGTAAAGCATGACCGCGCAAACCAGCAGGGTGAACACGCCGGCAATCCACGCGGTGAACAAAAATGCGCGATGAAGAGGAGAAGGGTTCATAACGCGGTGGGTTCTTCCGCCGCCGGCAGCCAGCCGAGGCGAACGCGTTCGTTGGGGCAGGCCGTGAAGCACCGGGCACAAGCGACACACGCGCCGCGGTCCGGCTCAAAATCAGTCCGGCTCGGACGCACGGATAAGGCCACCAGTTTGAGGCCGATCACCAGTCCAATCCAGCCGCCGAACAGCACACAGGCCAGAGCAAAGCGGTGGCGCAAATCCGCCGCCGCCGTCAAAATTGCCGCCGGATTCCCGGCGGCGCGCTCGAGTGAAAGCGCCTCGGGGGTCATCAGACCGTACTGGACCGGGGCGCTTTGCTGGCGCAGGTAGCGTTCCGCCAGAGCCACGGTGGGATGAAGTTGCGCGGCGGCCGGGCTGAATTTGGACCCCGCCCACAAACCGGCGACCACGAGCACCGGCAGAAGCGCGAGCAGCCAGCCAAGGCGCTTTCGCTCCGCGCCCAGCCCGTCCGGGTTGGTTTCCGCGGGCGCGGGTTCGCGCATCGCGCCGAACGGGCAGGCCTGTTCACAAAGGCGGCATTGCGTGCAGGAATCGGGCGTGACGCGGACGCGCCATTTGGAGGCCAGCGACGCCAGCCTCAGCAACCCGCCGTAAGGACAAAGAAACCGGCAATAGGGCCGGCCCACAAACATTCCGGCCAACAGCAAGGCCGCTCCCACAGTCAAGATGAAACTCCCGCCCGACAGCCGAAAAAAGCAAACGAATGGATCATAACGGCAAATGACAAATCCCGTCCCGGTGCCGGCGTAGATCAGCCCCGCGCCCAGAAAGATATAAGGGACGACGCTCAACGCGTGTTCCAGCCAGAGCGGCACGGAAACGGGCTTGATCAGCATCAAATCCTGGATCGCTCCCTGGGGGCAGACCCCCGCGCAGAAGGCCCGCCCCGCAAACAACGCCACCACGATGGGCGCGAAGCAGAAAATCAGCACCGTCACCGGCACCGCGTAATCCGGGTTGAACAGCCCATAGACGATATTCTGCGGCGAGCCGATGGGGCAGATGCAGCCTTGGCGGTAAAACCCAAAATAGGCCAGGGAAAAGAGCGACAGCCAGAACAGCCCGCGCCGCGAGCGCTTTTTGTAGATCAGCCAGACGGCGATTCCCAGAGCGGCGAGCAACACGCCCGCATCCGCGTATTGCAGCCAGAGATGGCGCGCGGCGGGAGTGGAGGCGGAGGGGAGGCGATAGCCGCTTTCAAAATCCGGCGGGGGGAAACGTTGCTCGGCGGAAACCATCCACCCCAGGAGCAACATCACCCCCAGCGCACCGATGAATTTGAGACGGCGAAGCATAACCCTTATCTACTGGTGGTTTTGAGCAGGTAGGGATGGTCCGCCGGCACGCGGCGGAAGGCGTCGCCGGGACAGGAGCGGGCAATGGCGCACTCGTTGCAGTTGAGGCAGCGATCGTGGCGGATTTGCAGGAAGAGCGAGCCGTTGCCGAAGCGGTTGCAGCCCTCGACACACTTGGCGCAGCCGAGGCAGAGCCGCTCGTCAATACTATATTGATAATAGGGGTCTTCGACGTACGTGCGCTGGATGGCGGCGGTCGGGCAAAGCTGGTTCTCCGCCGCCGTGGTCAACTGGTTGGGTTCCGGCGCGAAAAACCCGGTGCAAAGCTGGCAGTAGCCGCAGACGGCGTAGGCGTGGACACATTTGACGGCGGACTGCTCCAACACGCAGCGGGTGGCGCAATTGCCGCAACGCAGGCATTTGGCGGGGTCTATCTGCCAGACCCACGCCGCGCTGGTGCTGCGGGTGGCCAGCGCGCCCGCCGCCACGCCCAGGCCGGTTATGGTCATCAGCCGCGCGCCGTTGCGGAGGAATTGCCGCCGCGTCACCGGTCGGTCCGTTGGAGGTTTGGCGTCCATGGGTTTGCCGGCTTGGGTTGCTTCATCCTTTGCGCTTCATCACCCGCACCTCGCTGGTGACGATGTCCAGGATGTAGATTCGTCCCTCCGCATCCACCGCCGCATCCATGCCGCCGTGGATGCAATCGTTCAGGTCGGTGCAGGCGTGGGCGTTTTCCGGGAACGATTCCGTTCCCGCCACCACCGACTCAAACTCGCCCGCCGCACTGTAAATCTTCACGCGCGGAAGGCCCTTTTCGCAGGTGACGATCCGCCCGTCGGCCAAGGCGCTGAGCGCGATGGGATTGCAACAGCCGCAGAACCCCTCGATGGCGGCGCCGGGTTTGCCCCAGGCGCCCTCCAGGTCCCCGTCAAAAGTGTAGGCTTCAATCTGATGCCGGCCCGGATTGTTGACACGCAACAAGCCGTCCCGATGAATCATTACGTCGAGGAACGGACTGGGCACGATGAATCCCGGCACGTTCCGGGCCGCATCCTTCCGGCCGATTCGGCCGACGATCTTTCCGCTCCGGTCGTAGCGCAGCACGACAAGCTTCACGGCATCGGCCGCAAAAACATCCTTCCCGCCCGCCGCCAGGCCGGTAAACCAGGTCTTCGGGTCCGGCGATTCCCAGCGGGCCACCCGCCCGCCCTTGGAGTCAAATACCTCAATGTGGTCGCGCAGGCCGGCGAAAATGGTTCCATCCCCGGCCACGGCGACGCAGCAGGCCGGCCCCGCCAGCGCCAAGTCCAGTCCGGCCTGGCCGGCGCGGCTCAGGCAATTGATATAGTTGCCCGCGCAGACATAGAGTTGGTCATCCGGCCCGATGGCCAGCCGCCGGGCTTCCTTGCGCGGAAGCGCCCATCGCGTGACTTCCTCGTAGGCGATGAGTTTGGGATCGGTCTTCTGGAAACGGGAGACGTCGTAGGCAAAAGGGTTGGCCGTTCCCTTGTCTTGCGCATTCGCCTCCGCCGCGCTGGCCAGGCCGAGGATGGCGGCGGTTTTGGTGACGACTCCGAAAAACTCCCGACGGTCGAAAAGTTCGAATTCAGGTTTCATGGCTGCCTCGCTGGGGGATGGCCGAGCACTTCCTTGGCGGACAAAGCCTGGGGAAGTCCGCAGTCTTCAAAAGCCGCGCAACCCCGGCAGATCCCGGCGCTGATGCAGACCTGGCCGGCGGGCCGGCCGGGCTGGCGCGCGACCAGCTTGCCGCTCACCGCAGCCAGCCCGCCAAGAATGGCGAAGCGCAGCCCGTCGCGCAGAAATTGGCGGCGGCCGGCGCTGGAATTTGGAGAATGTTTGTTCATGGCTCAGCCATTTCCATGACCTTCCGCTATTCCGCGGAAACCGGCTCATCATTTTTTGTGCAAGCCTTGACATTCTTTGGCTTGTTTTATTTGGTTTGCGAGGGCGACGAAGCGTCCAAACAGACCGGCTGCCTTGACCCACGGCCTTTCTGACCTGGCTTATTTGTTCACCGCCGCGTTCAAGCGGCCTTAGCCAAAGCCACAGAGACGCGCAAGCCCAGCGGCCCCAAAATTTCCTGCAATGTTGCCAAAGTCGGATTGCCGTTTTTTGAAAGAATCTTGTAAAGGCTCGGACGTTTGACGCCAATGCGACCGGCCAGACGGCCCATGCCGCCGCCCGCCTCGACCACGTCTTTGAGCGCAATCAGAAAAGCCGCGCTGTCCTTTTCCGCGAGCACCTGCGCAAGGTATTCTGCGGCATAACGCGGGTCTGCCAGCCGTTTCAGCAAATTGTCTTTGTAATTTTTAAGACGCATATTTTAAAGTTTTTGGCCTGCTTTATTTGGGTTGCAGGGGTGACGAAACATCCAATCAGAGCCAGCGTGCGAAGTCGCTTTATTATCGGAATTCGGGAAAAGCACCGGGACCACCTCACCGCGCCGCGTCTTTGTCATAAATGTCGGCTTCAGGCCGTTCCCAATCCTCGGCGAAGGTCTTCAATCGCGCGCGAAGTTCGGCGGCTTGAGCATCGTCAATTCCCCGCGCCCGCAAGTCAACGCCGCTGGATTCAAGGAAGGTCACCAGCACGCGTGATTGCTTCACTTGCCGGGGGATCTCGGCGAGTTCCACCTTGCCGTTTTTATAGGTGCCTTCGATACTCAGCATAACTGCAATAAAATAGCATGCATGGCCGGCATTGGAAAGCCCGATTGCAAGGCCGATCCTGAAAACTTTTCTTCCCATTCCTCTGACAATCATTCCCCTGCCTTCAGTTTCGCGCCCAAGGCTTCCTTGCGGCTTTACATTTTATGCAAAAAATCCTTGTGAAATTGTTCACAATGGGGCAATTTCCCGGCCTGTTTCTTGATGAAATCAGTACTAATCGCCGCCATCTTATTCTGGCTGCCGGTGTGGACGCACGCGGCCGAAAAGATCGCGCCCGCCGCCCAGGCTGCCGTGGAGCAGGCGCTGCCGGAGGGGATGTCTTCCAATGCCACCGAGGTGTTTCACATTGGTTCGTTCCCGGTGACCAATTCCATGCTGGTCACCTGGATTGTCGCGCTGGGGATCATCATCTTCGCCCAGATCGCCACCCGGAACATGAAACGGATTCCCGACGGCGCGCAGAATTTCTGGGAATGGATGGTGGAAAGCCTCCACGAGTTCATCGAAAACGTGGTGGGTGCTGATCTGGCCAAGAAAACGTTCTGGCTGTTCGCCACGATCTTCATTTTCATCCTTTTTACCAACTGGTTCGGGCTGATTCCCGGCGTGGGAACGATCGGGTGGGGTGTGGACACGCCGCACGGTTTTGAATTGACGCGTCCGCTGTTGCGCGGGGGCAACGCGGACCTGAACATGACCGTGGCCATGTCCGCGATTTTCATGGTCTGCTGGGTGGTCTGGGCTTTGCAATCCAACGGTGTCTGGGGGTTTGCCCTGCATCTCTTCGGTCCCAAGGGCGACAGCACCGGTTTCATCAAATACATGATGATCGTGGTGTTTTTTGTGGTGGGTTTTCTGGAGCTGCTTTCCATCGCGTTCCGTCCCATTTCGCTCAGCTTCCGTCTTTACGGGAACATTTTCGCGGGGGAAAACCTGCTGGATTCGTTGTCCAACACCGTGCAACATCCGGCGTGGGCCAAGGCCCTCTTCAGCGGGCTGCTCCCGGTGCCGTTTTATTTTCTGGAGCTGCTGGTGGGGATGGTCCAGGCGCTGGTGTTCATGCTGTTGACGGCGGTGTTCACCGCGCTCATCTGCTCGCACGATGAGGAGCCGGAAAAGGCGCCGCACTAGAGTTCCGCAAATTTCACCGGCTTGACCGTGTTCAATCGCGGGAGCCGTTGAACAAACAAAGTAAAGAAAGGCAGTATTATGGTAACGCCTATGTTGGGAGAATTGACTGGAAGCATTCACGTCGGTTTGGCCGGTTTCGGCTCCGCCATCGGCGTGGCCCTGGTTGGCATGAAGGCTGCCGAAGCGGTGGGACGCAATCCCGGCGCCTTCGGCAAAATCATCACGCTGGCCGTGCTCGGCATGGCTTTGTCTGAAGCCATCGTGTTCTACGCCATCTTCCTTCTGCCCCACTGATTACCGGGCGCGGAGTCCACCGGCTTCGCGCCCGCTCCCTTTCCCTTTATGAATCACTTGATTTTGTTCGCCAGCATCGGAAGCGACCTCGCCAAAACCGGCCGGGAGATCGCCGAGAAATTCGGATTGGATTGGCCCCATTTTATCGCCCAGGTCATCAGCTTCTGTATCGTCGCTTCTCTGCTGGCCAAGTTCGCCTACAAACCCATTCTCAAGGTCCTCGCCGAACGCCGGGAGCTGATCGCCGATAGCCTGACCAACGCCGAGAAAATCAAAGAGGAACTGGCCCGCACCGCGGCCCTGCAGCGGGAGGTCCTGGAAAAGGCCGGCCTTCAGGCGACAAAACTGATTGAAGAAGCCCGCGAGGCGGCGGCGCGGGTGCGCGAACAGGAAACCCAAAAGGCCGTGGCCCAGGCCGAGCAGATCATCACCAAAGCCCGCGAAGCCACCGTTCTGGAACGCGCCGCCATGCTGATTGAATTAAAGCGCGAGGTCTTAAGGTTGGTGGTGCGGACCACCAGCGCGGCCACGGGCAAGATCCTCACCCCCGAAGATCAGCAACGGCTGGCCGAAGAAACGCAACGCCAGTTGGCCGCCTGATTTCTGCCCGCGGGATCATGAAAATCTCCAAACAAGCCCGCCACCAAGCCCGGCAACTGTTTCGCGGCTGCCTGGTCAACGGTCTGCTCGACGACAATCGCGTGCGCCAAACCATGCGGCTCGTCATCGAGCGGAAGCCGCGCGGTGTCGTGCCCATTCTGTCCCAGTTCGAGCGGCTGGTGAAATTGGGCGTCGCCCGCCGCACCGCCAAAATCGAAAGCGCCGCCGCGCTGTCGCCGCAGTTCCAGGCGCGGTTGCAGGCGGACTTGGCGCGGATTTATGGCGGCGGCTTGGATTTTATTTTCACGCAAAATCCCGCGCTGCTCGGCGGCGTCCGCATCCAGGTGGGCGGCGATGTCTATAACGGCAGCGTCCAGGCCCGGCTGACCGCGTTGCAGGAAAGCTTTTAGCAAAATTTTATGAGCACCTTGTTGCAAGAAATTGAGGCCCAGATCTCCGGCATCAAAATCGGCCTCGCCAAACAAAACGTCGGCACCGTCCGCGAAATCGGCGACGGCGTCGCCAGGATCGAGGGCCTCTCCGACGCCATGCTCAACGAAATGCTCGACTTCGGCGACGGCATCGTCGGCCTGGCCTTGAACCTGGAGGAAACGGAAGTCGGCGCCATCATTCTGGGCGATTACACCGCCATCAAGGAAGGCCGCGAGGTCCGCACCACCGGCAAGCTCCTGCAAGTGCCCGTCGGCAAGGCTCTCCTCGGCCGCGTGGTCAATTCCCTCGGCGTTCCCATTGACGGCAAAGGCCCCATTGCCTCCGACACCAATTATCCCGTCGAAAAAATCGCCCCCGGCATCATCCGGCGCAAACCCGTCAGCCAGCCGGTGCAGACGGGCATCATGGCCATTGACGCGATGATTCCCATTGGCCGCGGCCAGCGCGAATTGATCATCGGCGACCGCTCCACCGGCAAGACCACCATCGGCATTGACACCATCATCAGCCAGGCGCGCTTGAACAAGGCCGCGTTGGAGGCCAAGGACGCCTCGTACCGCCCGCTTTATTGCATCTACGTCGCCATCGGCCAGAAACAATCCAATGTCGCCCGCGTCGTCGTCGTCCTCGAAGAAGCCGGCGCCATGCCGTACACGATTATTGTCAGCGCCTCCGCTTCCGATTCCGCCACCAACCAATATCTCGCCCCTTTTGCCGGCACGGCGATGGGCGAATGGTTCATGGACAACGGCATGGACGCCCTCATTATTTTCGACGATCTTTCCAAGCACGCCGTGGCCTATCGCCAGGTTTCCCTCGTGCTCAAGCGCCCCTCCGGCCGCGAGGCCTATCCCGGCGACGTGTTCTATTTGCACAGCCGTTTGCTCGAACGTTCCGCCCGCGTCGGCGAGAAATACGGCAACGGTTCCCTCACCGCCCTGCCCATCATCGAAACCCAGGCCGGCGACGTCTCCGCTTATATCCCCACCAACGTCATTTCCATCACCGACGGCCAGATTTATCTGGAAAACGATTTGTTTTATCAGGGCATCCGCCCCGCCATTTCGGTCGGCCTTTCCGTTTCCCGCGTCGGTTCCGCCGCCCAGGTCAAGGCGATGAAACAGGTCGCCGGCCGCGTCAAGCTGGACCTGGCGCAATTCCGCGAACTGGCCGCCTTCGCCCAATTCGGTTCTGACCTCGACGCCAAGACCCAGGCCCAGCTCGAACGCGGCAAGCGCATCGTCGAAGTTTTCAAGCAGCAGCAATACAACCCCATCGCCGTCGAAGTCCAGGCCGCTGTCTTGTGGACGGTGCAGAATTCCCTCATGGACGACGTGGCCGTGGAGAAGATCAAGGATTTTCAATACAAGCTCACCGATTACCTGGTCAGCCGCAAACCCGCTTTGATGGAAAAAATCCGCAAGGAAAAGGCCCTGAGTGACCCCCTCATCGCCGAGTTGAAGGCGGCCGTGACGGAATTCAAACAGACTTACCGATAACCCATGCCCAGCACGCGCGACATTCGCCGGCGGATCAAGTCGGTCAAGAACACCGCCCAGATCACCAAAGCGATGCAGATGGTGGCCGCGTCCAAAATGCGCAAAGCCCAGTTGGCCGCGCTGGCCGGGCGGCCCTACGCCCACCTCATGAACAAGGTGCTCGCCGCCGTCGCCGCCGACACCAAGGATTCCATCCATCCCTTTCTGGAGCCGCGCGACGGCGCCGCCCGTTGCGTCATCCTGATCAGCACCGACAAGGGGCTGTGCGGCGGTCTGAACAGCAACCTCATGCGCGAGGTGGCCAAGTTTGAGGCCGGCGCCGCGTTTATCGCCGCCGGGCGCAAAGGCTCCCAATTCCTGGCCCGCACCGGGCGCAAGGTCCTGGCTGAATTCACCTACAAGGACGCCCCGCTTTTCTCCGAGGCCCGCGCCATTTCCAAGTTTGCCCAGGAGCTTTTCCTCAAGCGGCAAGTGGACCGCGTGGACATTGTCTTCACCAATTTCATTTCCACCCTGGCCCAGAAGCCGGAAGTCCGCCAGCTTTTGCCGGTCGGCCAAATCGTGCCGGTCCATGCCGGCATGGGCGCGGAAAAAGCCGGGTCCTTGCCGGAGCAATCCGGCGAATTCCTCTTTGAGCCGGACCGGGAGCGGGTGGTGGCCGCCTTGCTGCCGCACAGCCTGAATTTTGAGATTTATCAAATCCTCCTCGAAGCCAAGGCCAGCGAGCACAGCGCCCGCATGGTCGCCATGAAAAACGCCACCGACAACGCCGCGCAATTCATCAAGGACCTCACCCTGGAATACAACAAACTGCGCCAGGCCAACATCACCAAGGAACTGCTCGAAATCAGCACCGCTGCCATGGCGATGGGCTGAGTCAATTGCGGATTGCAGATTGCGGATTGCGGATTAAAGGCAACGATCTATTGGATATTTCCTGCTTTGGGGAGCATTCCCCCCCTCAGTTTCTCTGCCCCGGTGTCTTTTAATTTGAGTCAACTCGCACTGCGGCAGTCGTCGCTTTTCGGCTCGACAATAAGTGCGCTTTATGTTACGTGAAATACCGATGAAGGTAACTGCTGAGATTCGAGCATTGACCGTCTCTGGCCATGTCCTGCTGTTCCTGATCGTCCTCGCATTCACTTTAGTATTTCCCGACGCTCGCGCGCAAATTTACAACTGGACGACGATCGCGGGCAGCGCCGGATATGGCAGCGTGGACGGCACAAACAGCGCCGCCCGATTTCATTCCCCGACCGGAATCGCTTCTGACGCCCAAGGCAACTTGTACGTCGCCGACTATGACAACAATGAAATTCGCAAACTGACTCCCGACGGAACAAATTGGGTCGTGACCACGATTGCTGGCTTGCCGCGCGCCCAGGGAAGCGCCGATGGCACGAACGAAGACGCCCGTTTCTACTGGCCCAACGGTTTGGGCACGGATCGGTTCGGAAATGTCTATGTGGCGGACACTTACAATTTCACGATTCGCAAGATCACCCCGTCAGGCGCTAATTGGGTGGTGACCACGATTGCCGGCACGGCGCGTAATTTTGGATTTGCCGACGGAACCAACGGCGCCGCGGAATTCAAATTCCCGTACGGCGCCGTGGTGGACGACAACGGAAACATCTACGTTCCCGATGGCAGCAATAGCAGGATCCGGAAAATATCCCCAAGCGGAACCAACTGGGTGGTTTCCACCATTGCCAGCGTCAACATTCCTTCCGCCATCGCCATGGATCAAGCAGGCAATCTTTATGTGACAGAGCGATGGGACCATTGCGTGCAAAAGGTAAGTCCCGTTGGAACCAATTGGGTCGTCAGCCCTGTTGCCGGACTCAGCGGTCAAAGCGGTAGCGCCGATGGAACCAATACCGCCGCCCGATTCTATTTTCCCGAGGGCATCGTCGTGGATGGCAGCGGAAACCTCTTCGTGGCCGACACGGAGAATTACACGATTCGAAAAATCACTCCGGACGGAACCAATTGGATCGTAACGACTATCGCTGGAAACGCAGTTCAACCGGGAAGCGCCGACGGCGTTGGGCAGGATGCACGATTTTACAATCCATATTCCATTACATTGAATCCTGACGGCAATTTCTACATCGCCGATACAGCCAATCAAATGATCCGACGCCTCGCGCCCAGCGGCACAAATTGGATCGTCGCCACCATCGCCGGTTTGGGTGGACCTGGCGCCATTGATGCCATCGGCCCAGCCGCGAGATTTCATGAGCCTGAAGGAGTGGCTGTTAACAGCAACGGCGAAGCTTATGTGGCAGATCGCATGAACAACACCGTGCGAAAATTAACGCATCAGGGCGGCTCATGGGTCGTTACGACCATCGCAGGTTCGGCGAGCAATCCTGGGACCAACGATGGCGTCGGCGCGGCGGCTCAGTTTAATTCGCCACTAGGCGTAGCTGTGGACGCACTGGGCAACGCCTTTGTCGCGGATAATGGCAATCACACGATTCGCAAACTCTCCACACAAGACGGACAGACTGCCGTGACCACCATTGCCGGATCGCCAGGCGTCTCTGGGGCAAACGACGGCACGAACGCCCTCTTTCATGGTCCCGCAGGAATCGCCATCGCATGTGACGGCACACTGTTCGTCGCCGATTCGGGCAATAGCGCAATTCGGCAATTGACTTCCTCCGGGTCAGTATGGATGACCAAAACCATCGTCGGGTCGGGATTATCCTCGCCCTGCGGAATCGCAGTAGACCAGTCGACGAACCTTTATGTCGTACAAGCGATAGGATCCACCGTGCTAAAGATCACGCCAATTGGCGCGAATTGGGTGGTGACCACCATTGCCGGCACAAAAAACTCTAACGGCTCCACCGATGGGACGAACAGTTCAGCTCGCTTCTGGGACACGCGCGGAGTCGCGGTTGACGCCGAAGGCGTCGTGTACGTCGCGGATGCCATTAACAACGAAATTCGCAGAGTCGCTCCCGTCGGCACAAATTGGGTCGTGACCACTATCGGAGGCAAAGGTACAATCGTGCGTCTGCCCGACTTTCAGGGCTCCTGCGACGGAACGAATGGCGCCGCACGATTTAATTACCCCTATGGCCTGACCGCCGACGCAAACGGTAACATCTACGTAGCCGATTCTGCGAACAATGCCATCCGACTCGGAGTTCCATTGCCTCCAATTCTGCAAGTCATGGGAGCGGCGAACGGTGTCGTTGCATTCTCTTGGTCCGCCGGACCGGGCGAAACTTTTCAGGTAGAATACAACGCCGATTTGGCCTCAACCAATTGGATTGACTTGGGCGGTCCTATTGACGCGACGAACTCAACACTGCTCGTTTCCGATCCAATTGGAGCGGACCACCAACGATTCTACCGCGTTTTGCGAACGCGGTGAACGACCTTTCCAAATTATTAACTGCATTCCTCTTCCTCGCCCATCTCCCCAGGATTTTGCCACTGCTCTGTGTCCTCCGTTTGCTCCTGTTCAAAACCCTTTGTTCGTCCTTCCTGCATCTGCGATAATCATCTGTGGGCAAATGCTTTTCGGGGCGCTGGGACAATACTGGCGGAAGTTCCTCCAGGCTGTTACCTTTCATTGATATGAACCGGAGTCAAATCGAAGCCGCAGTGGCGAGGAACATCCCTTTCACCTTGCGCATGGCCGATCACTTTGCGCATGGCCGATGGCAAGGAGTACCGCGGCCCGCACCGCGATTACATTTCCTTGCCGCCAAAGGGCGCGTTCGTGGTTGTTTTCGACGACCGGGAGCATGTTTTTGTTCTGCCGCTGCTGACCATGACAGGATTGAGTCATCAATCAGACGGAACAAAGGCCGGCGAGCCGCGAGCCAGTTGACGAAACATGTGGGCGAAGGGCAATCTGCAATTTCACTTCCTCGTGCCTCGATATTTGCCGCCGGCGGCGGGTCGGGCGAGGCCTGCGCCGCGGTTGACGATTTCCACAAGGTCGGCATGGATTCTTTGCAGGGCGGCGATTTCGCCCTCCAATTCGCGCAGTCGCGTGACCGCGTCGGCGTGGTTCTTCTGCGCGAAGGCTTCGCGGAGCATCTCGCCGCCGCTGCGCGTCTCGGGCGTCAGCAGTTCGAGGAGGCGGGCATTGAGGCGGGGGCTGCCCTGACCGTGCAGTTCCAGCCCGTTGATGGCGGCAACGGAATATCCCGATTTTTCGGCTAGTTGCTCCAGGGTCAACCCGCCGTCCTCGCGCAGCTTCTTGAAGTTTATTTGCATTTTATGTAAAAAAGCTCTTTATACCATTTACATACAGTGTATATTCCCACCGTGCAAGCGAATAATTCGCGCGACAGGGAACGTATTGGAGGATCGAATGAGGAACGGCAAAATTGCTAAACTCAGCCATCCCGTCCGGGATGAGTTGAATCTGAGGATGGAAAACAGCGAGGACGGCGCAAAACTTCTGGAGTGGCTCAACGCGGTGCCCCAGGTTCAGATGGCTCTCAAGGCCAGCTTCGCGGGAGTCGCCATCAGCAAACAAAATCTGTCCGAGTGGCGGCGGGGCGGTTTCCGCGAGTGGCAGATGCAGCAAGACCTGATCTCGCACGCCTGCCAACTCTCCGAATGCGGCCGGGAAATGGGCGAAGTCGTTGACCCCCCGCTGCTGGCCGGCGACTTGGTGGCCGTGCTGGCCGCCCGCTATGCCGCCCTGCTCAACACTTGGGATGGAGAAGCCGAGCCGAAATTTGAGGAAAAACTGCGCCTGTTGCGCGGCCTGGCCCATGACATCGCCTTGATCCAAAGGACCATCCAGCGGGCCACTACGCAGAAAAACGAGTTCGAACAACAGCTTGAGGACAGCCACCAGCGCGTTCTGGACGAGGTCAAGAAAAAGACGCTCGCGCCGATCTGGGCCATGCTTCAGAGCAAAAGCCTCGCCGGAGCCTTTGGGGGCGGCGCGGCGGGCAAAAAGATGGCCGAGTTCATGGCAGCCGTCGAGCATGACCTGCCTCTGCCCACAGATTTCCAGGAAGTCCAGCCCGGTCAAACCCAGTCAAACCCAGTCAAACTACAAACTGAGGTTTGACCGCCAAAAAGTAATGCGTCAGTCTCTGATGGTAGGGACGCCGCGCTACGGCGTCCGGTCGGCGTAGAGCGCCGACCCTGCCAATTCATTTGCACCCGTCAGTGAAGCATTACGCCAAAAGCCCCAAGCCGGTCGCAATATGGCATTACTTTTCTCCCCCAGCCAGTATCGTTTGGAAATGGGGCGGTTGCTCCTCGCGCGCCACCACCGTCACTTCGATCTTCTTGAATCCGGCGCTCTCCAGCCAGCGCTGCAAATCGCTCTCCGCGAACCCCAGCCAGCGGTCGCCGTACAGCTCGCGCGCCTGCGCGAAGTTGTGCTGCAACAAGTCCAGTATCATGATCTGTCCGTGCGGCCGCAAAATGGCGTGGGCGCTGCCGATAGCTTTTTGCGGATTGCCGGCGTGATGCAGCGCCTGGCTCAACACCACCAGATCAACACTGCCCGCTTCAATCGGCGGATCTTCCAGGTCGCCCAGCCGGAACTCCAGGTTCTTGATCTTGTTCTTCTTCGCCTTGCTCGCGCCAAAGGCCGCCATTTTTTCCGAGTTGTCCACGGCGATGACCCGTTTGGCCCGCCGCGCCAGCAATTCGCTCAGCAGCCCTTCGCCCGCGCCCAGATCGGCCACCACCAACGGCGGCAGAATCCGCAGCAGCAATTGCCCAAACGCCTGCCAGGAGCGTCCCGGCCCGTAGCTCCGGTCAAACCGTCCCGCCACCTGGTTGAAATAAAGCTGCGCCTGCTGCGCGCGCCGCAGGAGAATGCGCCGCAAATTCGACTGGTCGGCGGCGTGATCGGGCAGTTCGGCCGCCCCCCGCACCGCCAATTGGATGAATTCGCCCGCCGCCCCCTCCCGCGGCGAGGCGATTTTGTAGAACGTCCGCTTGCCTTCCCGCCGCGATTCCACCAGGCCCGAATCCTGCAACAACCCCAGGTGCGTCGAAATGCGCGACTGCCCCAGGCGGGTGATCTCCTGCAGTTCGTGGACCGACAGTTCGTTCAACTCCAGCAGCGCCATGATCCGCAGCCGGGTGGGGTCGGACAACGCCCGCAGCGATTTTAAAATGGCCGCCATGCAAATAAAGGTTGACTCACTGCAATTATCTTATATCTTCTTATCAAGATACGTCAATATGTTTCTTTTTACTCTGTTCAAGCATGAATAAATCTTTCATCTTCTCTTCCGAGTCGGTCGGCGAAGGCCATCCCGACAAAGTCTGCGACACCATTTCCGACGCCGTGCTCGACGCCCACCTCGCCCAGGATCCCCGCAGCCGCGTGGCTTGCGAGACTTACGTCAAGAGCAACATGGTGATCGTCGGCGGCGAAATCACCAGCAAAGCCGTCGTCCACATCAACGAACTGGTGCGCGAGGCCATCCGCGGCATCGGCTACGTCAACGACGACGACGTTTTCCACGCCGACAAGGTGTTCATCACCAATCTGGTCACCCGGCAAAGCCCTGACATCTCCCAGGGCGTGGACGCCCGCGCGGCGGAGGGCAAGGACACGGCGGAGCAGGGGGCGGGGGACCAGGGTTTGATGTTCGGCTACGCCTGCGATGAGACGCCGGAGCTGATGCCGGCGCCGATCATGTTCGCCCACCGCCTCGGCCGCGAATTGAACCGCGTGCGCAAAAGCGGCAAGGTGGCCTGGCTGCGGCCGGACTCCAAGACCCAGGTTTCCGTCCAGTATGAAAACGGCCGGCCGGTGCGTGTCGTCAATGTCGTCGTCTCCACCCAGCACGCCGCGGACGTCAAGCACAAGGAGATCAGGAATTTCGTCATCCGGGAAATCATCCGCAAAGTCCTGCCCGCGGACATGCTCGACAAAAACACCCAGTTCCTCATCAATCCCACCGGCCGCTTCGTGGTGGGCGGCCCGCAGGGCGACACCGGGCTGACCGGGCGCAAGATTATCGTTGACAGCTACGGCGGCATGGGCCGCCACGGTGGCGGCGCGTTCAGCGGCAAGGACCCGTCCAAGGTGGACCGCAGCGCCGCCTACATGGGCCGTTACGTGGCCAAAAACATCGTGGCGGCGGGCTTGGCGACGCGGGCCGAGATTCAATTCGCCTACGCCATCGGCCATCCCGACCCGGTTTCCGTCTGTGTGGACACCCTGGGCACCGGCCGGATCAGTGACGAAAAAATAGAGGAAGCCGTCCGGAAGGTCTTCAACTTCAAGCCGGCCGCCATCATCAAGCAACTCGATCTCCTGCGCCCCATTTACTCCAAGACGACCAACTACGGCCACTTCGGAAAGATAGACGACCTGGCCAGCATCACCTGGGAAAAAACCGACAAAGTCGCCGCCTTATCACGCGAGGTTGCCTAGGGGTCAGTCCATACACTGAAAACCGGCGAAACTTTTCCTTGCGACGCAACGAAACGCTTTTTCCCCGAAAACTCTAAACTCCAAAACCAGCAAACTCCTTCTATGATCAAACTCGCCACCTCCCGCCGGGCCAAACGCAACCAGCCAGCCGCCGTCAAAGGCGAAAACGGCAAGCCGGACTTCAAGGTCAGAGACCTGGGCCTGGCCGAATACGGGCGCAAGGCCATTGCCGTCTCCGAGCACGAAATGCCCGGCCTCATGTCCATTCGGCGCAAATACGCCACCAGCAAGCCGCTGGCGGGCGTCCGTATCACCGGTTCGTTGCACATGACCATCGAAACCGCCGTGCTCATCGAGAGTCTGGCGGCGTTGGGCGCCTCGGTGCGCTGGGCGAGTTGCAATATCTTTTCCACCCAGGACCATGCGGCGGCGGCGATTGCCAGCACCGGCGTCCCGGTCTTCGCCTGGAAAGGCGAGACTTTGGAGGAATACTGGGATTGCACCCTCCAGGCCCTCACCCATCCCGGCGGATTGGGGCCGCAATTAATTGTGGACGACGGCGGCGACGCCACCTTGCTCATCCATAAGGGTTACGAATTGGAAAATGGCGACGGCTGGGTCAAAACCCCCGGCGCCTCCCACGAGGAGGAGGTCATCAAAAATCTTTTGAAGCGCGTGCTCAAGGAGCGCCCCGGCTTCTGGCATCGCATTGCCAAAGACTGGAAAGGCGTCAGCGAGGAAACCACCACCGGCGTCCATCGTCTTTACCAGATGAAAGAGGCGGGCAAACTTCTCGTCCCCGCCATCAACGTCAATGACTCCGTCACAAAATCCAAGTTCGACAATCTCTACGGCTGCCGCGAATCCCTGGCCGACGGCATCAAACGCGCCACCGATGTCATGGTGGCGGGCAAAGTGGCCGTGATCTGCGGCTACGGCGACGTCGGCAAAGGGTCTTCCCATTCCCTGCGCGGTTTTGGCGCGCGCGTGATCGTCACGGAAGTGGACCCGATCAACGCTTTGCAGGCGGCCATGGAAGGCTTTGAAGTCGCCACCGTTGAGGACACCCTGGGGCGGGCCGATATTTACGTCACCTGCACCGGCAACACCGATGTCATCACCTTGGCGCACATGGAGAAAATGAAAGACCAGGCCATCGTCTGCAACATCGGCCATTTCGACAACGAAATCCAAGTGGACCGTTTGGTCAAGCGTCCGGGCATCAAACATCTCAACATCAAACCGCAAGTGGACAAATACACCTTTCCGGCTGGCAACAGCATTTATCTGCTGGCCGAGGGCCGTCTGGTCAACCTCGGTTGCGCCACCGGTCATCCCAGCTTCGTCATGTCCAATTCCTTCTCCAACCAGGTCCTGGCCCAACTGGATTTGTGGAAAAACAGGGAATCCTACCAGCCCGGCGTTTATCGCCTGCCCAAGAAGCTGGACGAAGAAGTGGCCCGCCTGCACCTGGAGAAAATCGGCGTCAAGCTCACCCGGCTTTCCCAGAAACAAGCCGAGTATCTGGGCGTCTCGCCCGACGGCCCCTACAAACCGGAACATTACCGCTACTGAGGGGGTGGGCCGGGCGCGCATTGCCCGTTTTGCGAATTGGGCTTTCGGCCCCCACCAGGAAATTTCCCGGACGCCGCGCTTGCGCCAAGCGGGCCTTTTCTCTATTTTCCGCCGGCTTGAACAAGATCTTCCGTCCTGACATCCCCCGGAAGGCAATTTACCGATTGTCTGCGTACCTGCGCTGCCTGCAACGCCTCAAGGCCAATGGCTTGCGCACGGTTTCCAGCCAGGCCCTGGCCAAGGTGGCGGGCGTCAAGCCCACCCAGCTTCGCAAAGATCTGGCTTACTTCGGCCAGTTCGGCACGCGCGGTCTGGGGTACGACGTCGAGCAACTGGCCAAAAGGACTTCCGACCTTCTTGGCACCAACAGTTTGCAGCCGGTCATTCTGGTGGGGCTGGGGAACCTGGGCATGGCCCTCCTTTCCTATCGCGGGTTCGAACCGGAGGGGTTCGAAATTGTGGCCGCGTTTGATAATGATCCCAACCGCGTCCAGACTAGGAATAATTCCGCGCCGGTTTACGAGATGGAAAAAATGGGGGAGATCATTGCCCGGCGCAAAGTCAAGATGGCGATTATTGCCGTGCCGGTGTCCGCCGCCCAGGAGGTCGCCAATACCCTGGTTCAGTTTGCCATCACCGGAATTTTAAACTTTGCCCCGCTGGTTTTGCACGTGCCCGCCGACGTCATGGTCAAACAACGTCAACCTGGCCATCGAACTGGAGAATTTAAGCTACTTTGTGCAGCAGTAACCGCGGTGACAGGAACCGCTGATATCTCTCAGCCGCGCACAACCCCAGCAGCAACGCGGCCACCATGCCAAATCCAATCCCGGAATCAGGCGCAGTATAGGGAGGATAGCTGGTGGGAGGATCGCTGCCCAAATCCTCCACATCCACATTCAATATATCCGCCAAACCTCCCGGGTTGACTTCAAAAGAAATGACCGAGGAGGAACCGTCGGCATATTCGGTCGTGTCGTAATTGGACGATTGGGCGGTGGGTTCCACATCAATATACGGAAGCGCCACACCATCCCAAGTCACCTGCAAGAAATCCAGCCCGGAACCGGCGATCGTATTATAATCAAAGCTGAAGCTGTAAGAATCTCCAGCCACAGTCGGCAGCGTTTGCGAATACATATTGTACAGATCCCCGGTCACGGTGGGAGGCGTGATCGTCCACTCTGACCCTGAAGGATAGAACCCCGGGTTCTGCACCAAGTTCTGGCCGCGTGCCGCGCTGCAAACAAACAACGCCAAAACAGCGCCCGCCGTCACCACACGCAATAGTTTGATTTTTAAGCTAATATTCATAGTCTCAGAATATAATATAACATTATCATCCCGCACACCCATTGCAAGCATGATTTGCTATTATTTTTCTTCCGATTTGCCACCGCAATTGTTCGCAATTGCGATAAAACATCTAAAACAGCATTTTGTATGCCACCGGGACGGTCAGGCCCCCCGACACGGTTGACCGGGGGACCCTCACAAGATGAACATCTTCAACTCCTGGGAGAGTTCTGAGTTGGTCCGTCAAGGATTTTTTGAAAGTTATTCACAGGAAGGAGCGGGTTGGGTTTTCAAGGTTTGGTGCAACGGGCTGCCGTTCTTTTGCAGCGCCTGGAGGTAGAG
>Ga0182027_10002614_pt1 | contig 29068 bp, 17 predicted proteins | sample 712E1DmetaG_FD_121300 | JGI IMG/M metagenome (GOLD analysis project Ga0182027, IMG submission 121300) | Permafrost microbial communities from Stordalen Mire, Sweden - 712E1D metaG (Illumina Assembly) | ecosystem: Environmental > Terrestrial > Soil > Wetlands > Permafrost | place: Sweden...
CTACATGCGCGACACGCTGACGATGCTGGTTCCCTTTGCCAAGAAGCTCGACAGCACCCGTCCCTACACCCATGCGTCCGTTTCCGGGTGGAGCGACGCCCCCGGTCTGGCCGCGCTCGCCGAGGTTGAGGATGTTGTGGGTGTCAATTACCAGGATTTCCTGTTCCCCCAGATTCATAGGGCGAATCCAAACGCCATCCTGATTGGAACCGAGCAAGACCCTTACCTGGCCCGCAGTGGCGGCAGCCCGACCTGGTATGAGGTCAGGGATGTCCCTTATGTGATCGGCCATAATCTGTGGACCGGTGTGGATTATCTGGGCGAGTCCCGCGGAAGCCTGGGCGGGCAAAGCGGCTTCGTGGACAATTCCGGTTTCCGCAAGTCATGGTTTTATTTTATGCAAAGCCAGTGGGGCGACAAACCGATGGTGCATATCGCGATCGGCAATGGCACCGCCAGGGCGAACAATCTGGTCGAAAATTGGAACCAGCCCCTGCCCGTTGACGAACCTGCCAATGCCACCGGCCGCGGCGGCCGGGGCGGGGCCAGGGGCCGGGGCGGAGCGCAGCCGGAAGCAGCGGCGCCCGCGCGGGATGCCGCCCAGCCTGCCAATCCAAACCAGAGCAACCTGGTCAGTGTTGTCACCTATACAAGTTGCGACACGGTTGATCTCTACGTCAATTCAACCAAAATCGGCACCAAGAAATCGAGTGATTTCGCCAAAACCGGCATTATGCAATGGACGGGTGTTCCATACGAAGCCGGCGTCATCAAGGCGGTCGGCATGAAAAACGGAACAGAGGCCGCCGTGGACAGCATCAAGACCGCCGGCGCGCCCGCGAAGTTCGTTCTCAAACCCGACCGCACCACCCTCTATGCCGACGGCAATGATGTCTCCTGCATTGAAGTGGACATCGTGGATGCCGACAACAATCCCGTTTTTGCCGCCGGCAATACGGTCCAGTTCACCATGACCGGTCCGGGGAGAAACATTGGCATCGCCAGCGGCGACTTTATGAATAATGAGCCTTTCAAAGCAACCAGCCGGAAGGCTTACCATGGGAAGGCGCTGATCGTTATTCAATCGCTGATGAATCCCGGAACGATCAACGTGACGGTCAACTCGGAGGGTTTGACTCCGGCCACCTTGACCTTGACCAGCCGGCCGCAGTAGCCATTGACGGCCCGGAAACTTGGAAAGACCCTTCGGGCGGCGCTGCGGCGCTGCTGCGCCGCCCGAGAATTCAGGGCAAAGCGGAAGCGGCCCCATCTGTTTCGGATCGTTCTGAGCCATTCCCGCAAGGGCTGCCGGGGCGATCCTCGACAGGTTCCTGCATCACGCCCAAGTCATCGCCATCACCGGGAAGAGTTATCGTGTCAAGGAGGCGCCTGTGGTGAGCCAGGAAATCAAGAAGCAGCGGAAGGCCAGCGAACCTTGGACCGCAGAACCGGCGGGCTAAATGGCTCGCTTTCCGGTTCTGCTCGTTTTACTTCTCGGCTTACGGTTTATGGGCATTGCCAGGGACGGGAGGTCGTTTTAACTTGGCTGATGTTGACCGGACATGAAGAAATGGCTTATACGTTGCGCGGTGGCGGCAGCCTTGATTCTCACCGTGCTGTTGGTGGTGGTGCTTCAATCCAATGCGCCGGGAATTCGAACCGGTAAACCGTTGCCGCCCGGCAAAGTGAGGCCGCAGTTGGTCAGCGTCCCGGATACGGTGGTCCTTTTGGCGCCGGACGGTTCTCTTTGGGCTTGGGGCGGAGCGTTTTTCAATCTCACGAACGTGTTGCCGCTGCCCGCCATATCGCAGAGTCCACTCCGCATCGGAGCGGACTCGGATTGGGCGCAGGCAGCTCTCGGCGGGACGCATACGGTGGCGTTAAAGATTGATGGCAGCCTGTGGGCCTGGGGTAAAAACCAGTTTGGAGAAGTTGGCCAGGGGAATTTCACCAATCATTACAGGACACCAACCCGCATCGGGACGGAAGCCAATTGGACCCAAATTTGTGCCGGCGACGCTCACAGTCTGGCGTTGAAAAGTGACGGTTCGCTCTGGGCCTGGGGGTTGAATTACAACGGCCAATTAGGCGACGGGACGACCAATAATAGGTCCGTCCCGACAATGATTGGCACAAACCGGGATTGGCGGATGATCTCATCGCTCGGCTACGCCAGTTTTGCGCTCAAGAGCAACGGCACCGTCTGGGGTTGGGGTTTCGGCTGGGAAGTCGGCGGCAGCAGAAATACCTTCGCGCCCAAGCAAATCGAGCCTGACACCAATTGGATGTCCATTTCGGCAGGCGGCGATTACGTTCTGGCGCTCAAAACCGATGGAACACTTTGGGCAAGCCCAAACGATTCTCCTTTTCCGCCGCCAGCCTTCCTTTCCGGTCCCGCTTTGAAGTTCACTCAGATCGGATCGGACAAGGATTGGACCGAAATCCATTCCGGGGATTATTACTTTCTTGCCCGCAGGAAGGACGGCAGTTGGTGGATCTGCGGGGAAAATACGACCACCGAGCTTTCCTCACCGGTCCGCCTGTCCTTCGACTTCGAGCCGTGGGCCTTCGCGCCGGGGCAAGGAACCAGCCTTATGTTGGGCAAGGACGGCAAGTTGTGGACTTGGGGCAAACGCCTGGGCGTGGACAAATCAAGCGCGCGGCGGAAGTTCGAGAGGTCTATTCGCCCGGCGGTGAATCGCTTCCCGTCCCTTGGCTTCCTGATCAAATCGGACATTGACCGAATGCCTCACTTGCTGTGGGAGCTTCCGCCGGAAGTGCAACGCTCGCTCCGAACCGCGCCAGCCACAGCCGCGAATAATGTGACCACCACGCATTCCGTCGATGCCTCGGATAAATAAAGGCAGGCAGTCCTCTGCCCGCCGCGGCGCGCACGGAGTGCGCGCCCTGCCAGCCGTGACTGAAGCACTGTGGTCAATCCTCTGGACGTTCGCCGCTGGGCGCCATCTTCACCAGCTTGGGATCGAACTGGCCGAGCGTCGTCACCAGGTCGCTTTGCGCGGCCATGACTTCGCGGATGTTTTTGTAGGCCATCGGGACTTCATCCAGACCGGCGCTGATGAGCGTCACGCCGCGTTCGCGGAGAAGACGATTGACGTCCTTCCAATTGAATTTCTCGTTGGCGGCTTTGCGGCTCATGGCGCGGCCCGCCCCGTGCGAAGCCGAATTGAGCGACTCCGCATTTCCCCTGCCGCTCACGACGAATCCCGGTGACGCCATGGAACCGGGAATGATGCCCAGCACGCCCGCGCCCGCCGGCGTGGCGCCTTTGCGATGCACGATGACCTCCCGCTCCACGCCCTCGATGACGTGCTTTTCCTTCCACGCGAAATTGTGGTGGTTCTCCAAATCGAGCAGCACCCGCGCGCCGAGGTTTTCCGCAATGTGCCGGTGGATGCAGGCATGGTTGGCCGCGGCGTAGCGCCCCATCAGTTCCATCGCGCTCCAGTATTCCTGCCCGGGCTGGGAATCGAGCGACAGCCAGGCCAGACGCTTCAATTCGCCGGGCAACTGTGGAAATTCTGCGAAAGCGATTTTGCTGTAGTAATCGCAAACCGCCGCGCCCGTGCCGCGGCTGCCGCTGTGCGAGAGCAGCGCGACATAAGTTCCCGGCTCAAGATCGTTGATTTTTGAGTGGGCCGTGAACAGGCCAAACTCGACGAAATGATTTCCGCTCCCGCTGGTGCCCAGTTGCGACCAGGCGCGGTCCTTGTTCTGTTGCGTGATGGGGCTGATCGTCCAATCCGCGTCCAGCACGTCGTGCGAGCGGCGTTCCTTGAAGTTCGCGCCGACGCCAAAGCGCGTTTCCGCTTCGATGGCGCGGGTCAGGCGGTCCTGCTTCCGCTCCAAATCGCGCGCCGGAATGTCCAGCACCGTCATCTTCATGCGGCAGGCAATGTCCACGCCGACGGCGTAAGGAATCACGGCGTTGTCCGTGGCCAGCACGCCGCCGATGGGCAGGCCGTATCCGACATGCGCATCCGGCATCAAGGCGCCCGCCACGGAAACGGGCAGCAAACAGGCTTTCTCCATTTGCATCACCGCCTCGTGTTCCAGACCTTCGCCCCACTGCCGGTATTTCACCGGCTCCGCGCGCGGCGGGGGCGGCGCAGCGAGCAACGCCTTCGCGAATTGCCCGCGCAGCGGATCGCCGGCATAAGCCGCCGGGTTGGCGACAATGGCGGCGACTTCCTCATGCAGCCGCGACTTGTCGCCGCCGCCGAGGATGAACTTGGCAACAAAATCCGTCGCCCGGCGCGTGGCCTCGCCAAGAGGAACACCCAATCGTAAGAAGTCTTTCGCGTTCATTTCATTCGATCCAAACTTACTTGTGAATTGGCCGGAGAGCGAGCCTCGCGGGCCGCTCTCCGGTCCTTCAGATGCCTTCATCGGGACGCAGCACACGGCCGGGGTAATGTTGCCCGAATTGGCAAAGGCTCTCAAGGCCCTGGGCCGCGCTTGAACAATGAACCGAAATGTAATATAATTGTCCATATTCGGCGCGGTTATTCGCCGTATCCTTGAAAGCGCAAGAACAGCATTGTCGAACACCTGGCAAAACCTGAAAGGAGCAAAAAATGACAACACCGGCAACTCTCCATGCAGAAGCAACTTCGGTCCCCAAGGCGGGGTTGTTGCGCCGCTGCCTGCCCTCCGCCGCGCGAATCCTGATGGGACTCGTCTTTTTGGTTTTTGGACTCAACGGATTTCTGAACTTCATCCCGCCGCCCAAGACCCCAATGCCCGAGGGGGCCGTGGCCCTCTTCGGGGGGTTAATGAAGGCGGGCTATATGTTTCCGCTGATTTTTGGAACCCAGGCGATTGTCGGAGCGATGCTCCTGGCGAACCGGTTCGTGCCCCTGGCGCTGGTCCTCATCGCGCCCGTCATTGTCAATATCATCGCGTTTCATCTCTTCCTGGAGCCGTCGGGAATCGTCCCGGGCGCAGTCGTTCTGCTTCTGGAGGCTTATCTGGCTTGGGTACATCGGCAGGCCTATCGCCCCCTGCTGGCGCGGCGGGCAACCCCAACCTGATAACAGGTTCAATCCGCCAGTGGTTTCACAGCTCCTCATGCATTGCGAAAAACGCCTGTTTTTGCTTGCCCTTTCAAGGCGGCGGAGTGAGTCTGCCAGGGTCGGCCATGATGAGGATTGAAAACAGGCTTGCGCCGAACCATCGCCCGGGAAAGGACGCCGGGCGCGCGCGCTGTTTGCAGATTGAGTGTTGTTGGCCCGGTCCCTGAACAATTCAACTTGAGAAATTCAAATGACACGGAAACCTGAATTATTGTCGCATAAGCTCATCCTGCTGGCTGTGGTCTTGTCCGCCAGCGTCACCCTTGCCTTCGCGCAAGGCAAGCCCCTGGCGCAACTGGTGAAGACGGGCGGCAAGTTCAATTTGATGGTGGACGGCAAGCCATTCATCATCCTGGGCGGCCAGGTGAACAACGACGGCGCCTTCCCGAACCGGATGGAGCGCGCCTGGCCCAAGCTCAAGGCCATGAACGCCAACACCGTGGAGTATCCAGTCTATTGGAACGAAATCGAGCGCGAGGAAGGCAAGTTCGATTTCAGCGACTTTGACCAGATCCTTCAGCGGGCGCGCGCCCAGGGTCTTCGCGTCGTCTTGCTCTGGTTCGGCACCTGGAAAAACGGCGCCATGGATTGGGCGCCCAATTGGGTCAAGTCCGATGTCACCCGCTTCCCCCGCGTCCTGGACTCGGGCGGCAAACCCATTCGGGTGCTCTCCCCGCACTCCAGGGCCACCCTGGAGGCGGACAAGAAGGCATACATGGCCATGATGACCCACCTTCGCCAGGTGGACGAGGCGGACCGCACCGTCATCCTGATGCAGGTCGAGAATGAACCCGGCCTGCTGGGCAGCATCCGCGACTATTCGCCGGAGTCCAACAAACTGTTCAACGGCCCCGTGCCCGCCGCGCTGATTGCGGCCTTGAAGAAGACGCCGGGGACCTGGACGGAGGTCTTCGGCAGCCGGCTGGCGGAAGAGACTTTCACCGCCTACTACCTCTCCTCCTACATCAACGAAATCGCCAGGGCCGGCAAACAAGTCTATCCGCTGGCCGCTTACGTCAATGCCTGGCAGGGCGGCGAAGACACCGCGGACGCGTATGACTCCTTTGACCGCGCCGGCGAGAGCTACCCCAGCGGCGGGCCGGTCTCCCACATGCTCGACCTCTGGAAGGCGAACGCGCCCGACATTGACATCCTTTCCGCGGACACCTCCGTGCAGCCCCTGGTCAATTTCCGGATGATCAACGCGCGCTATGTCCGTCCCGACAACCCCTACTGGAGCCCCGAGGCGGGCCGGACCATGTCGGGCGCGCGCACCTTCTTCTACGCGCTGGCGGAGTGTTCGGCGATTGGCTTCGGCGCTTATGGAGTGGATTCCGGCGCCGGTCCGGAGTTGGCGGACCGTTTTGTTGACTTGGGCGCGGACTTCCGCATGGTCAAAGCCACCATGCCCGCCATCATTGCCCTGCAGGCATCGGGAAAGCTCAAGGCCGCCATCGCGGACGATGTCATCCGGGGAAAGAACCTGATCTACGACCGCTACCACCTGCTGGTTCGTTTCATCGCCGCGCCGGTTCCGCCTTCGGAGCCGCCTGTGCCCTCCGCCCGCGTGCTGGTGGGCGAGTTGGGGCCGGACGAGTTTCTCATCATGGGCTTCAACGCCGCGGTGGATATCCGCCCCACGGTTGGTTCCGGCTTCACCGCGGCCCAATTCCTTCAGGTCGAGGAAGGAGTGTACGAGAACGGCGTGTGGAAAACCACCAACCAGGGCCGGACCTACCAGGGAGACCATACCCCGCCCAGCGTTTCTCTCACGGCTCAAGGCTCCATCTACCGCGTGAAGCTGATGCGCTACTGAGCCGCCGATTCATTGATCTTCATTTCCACGGCGAGCCGTTCGACCGGGCGGAAAGGAGCGCCCTGTGATGATTCAAATCCCCATGTTGGACAGCATGGTGGCGATGCGGTTGACCACGCCGACCAGTTGCGGATGGGACTGTTCCAGATCCGTCACCGAGGATTCCAGTCCCAGAATGGAATGCTTGAGGGACTTGGGGTTTTTTTCCTCCCGCGTGGCTTCGTGGGCCGAGACTTGCGCGAACCCGGCGATGCTTTGGGCCTGCTCTTGATTGGTTTTGGACAAGGCGCCGATTTGCGACTTCAACTGCGCGAGCAAATCCAGCAACTCGGCGCGGTTCTCGTCTTTAAGCGCCCCGGCGCTCCGGATCCGCTCTTCAATTCTTGCAATCGTGTCTTTCATAATTAAAGCCTTCTTCCCCGCCAAGATAATCAATTCCGGCGGAAAGGAAAGCCCGGAAGCGCAAGCCCGCATATTTCTTGATTGACAACCGCGTATTTGGCGCTTTACATCGCGTGTCAAATGCCTTACAAATCCGGCAACGCCCCTGCCGCTCTTGCGGCCCGGCAGCGCAACCGAAACAGCTAACAGAAAGAGACCGAATTATGTCAGGACTTATTGTTTTAGCGGTGCCCATCCTCTTGATTGTCGTTGTTATTGCAGGCGTCTGGAAAGTTTTCGAAAAAGCCGGGCAACCCGGCTGGGCGGCCATCATCCCCATCTATAATCTCTATGTCCTGACCCAGGTCGCGGGAATGGCCTGGTGGTGGGTGCTCTTGTGCATGATTCCGTTTGTCAATGTTATTGGCTTTATCTTGATCAGCCTGGGCGTGGCCAAGAACTTTGGCAAGGGCGCCGGCTTCGCCGTCGGGTTGATTTTCCTCGGATTTATTTTCTATCCAATTCTGGGGTTTGGCGACGCGGTTTATGGCACGGCTTCGCCGGCTCCTCAGCCTGCGGCTTAAAAGAGTCCGCATTGGGCGCGCTGGCGCAAGGCGTGGTCGGCCAGCACCAGCGCCGCCATCGCCTCGACCATCGGCACGGCCCGCGGCAGGACGCACGGATCATGCCGGCCCCGGCCTTTGATGGTCGTGTTCTGGAAATTCACATCCACCGTTTCCTGCTCGCTCATGATGGTGGCGACCGGCTTGAAAGCCACGCGGAAAACAATGTTTTCCCCGTTGGAAATGCCGCCCTGGATGCCCCCGGAATGGTTGGTCGTCGTCCGCACCCGGCCGCCCTTCATCCGAAATAAATCATTGTGCTGCCGGCCGGTCATGAGAATGCCGCCGAAGCCGGAGCCGACCTCAAAGCCCTTGGAGGCGGGCAAACTCAGCATCGCCTTGGCCAGGTCGGCTTCCAGACGGTCAAAAACCGGCTCGCCCCAGCCCGGCGGCACGCCGCGCGCCACGCATTCAATCAGCCCCCCCACGCTGTCGCCCTCCCGGCGCGTCTTTTCGATCAACCGGATCATCCGGGCCGCCGCGGCCGGATCGGGACAGCGCACCGGGTTGGACTCCACTTGTTGGGGCGTGACCTTTTCCACGTCCACTCCCGCCTCAATGCGCCGCACCTGTTTGACGTAAGCCACAATGGCGACCTGGAACTGTTCGCGCAAAATCTTGCGCGCCACCGCGCCGGCGGCGACGCGCCCGATGGTTTCCCGCGCGCTGGTGCGCCCGCCGCCCTGCCAGTTGCGGATGCCGTATTTGGCCTGATACGTGTAATCCGCGTGCGAGGGGCGGAACTTGACGGCCATTTCGCTGTAAGCCTCCGGGCGGGCGTCCTCATTTTTCACCCACATGGAAATGGGCGTGCCGAGCGTTCTGCCCTCGAACGTGCCGGAAAGAATCTCCACCCGGTCGCTCTCCTGGCGCGCGGTGACGAGGGACGACTGGCCGGGCCGGCGGCGGTCCAGGTCCGGCTGGATGTCCGCCTCGGTCAAACTCAGGCGCGGCGGGCAGCCGTCAATCACCACACCCACGCCGCCGCCGTGGGATTCGCCCCAGGTGGTGATGCGAAAAAGGTTTCCGAGTGAATTTCCCATAGGGGGAGCTTAGAGCCGAACGCCGGCCGTTAAAAGTTCAAAGTGAGTCAACCTCAATTGCGCCCTGCCATTGGGCTAGAAGCGCTTCGGCGTGGCGGCGGGCGGCTTGGGTCGGGCCGCCTAGCATGCGCGCAATCTCGACCGCGCGGCCGGGCTGGTCGAGCAATGTGATTTCGGAGACGGTGCGCCCAGCCTCCACCCGCTTGGCCACGACAAAATGGGTCTCCGCGGCCGCCGCGACCGCCGGAAGATGGGTGATGCAGATGACCTGACGCCGCCGCGCGATGTGCCGCATCTTCTCCCCGACCGCCGCCGCCGTCGCGCCGCCGACGTTGGCGTCAATCTCATCAAACACCAGCACCGGAATGGCGTCCTCCTCCGCCAGGACGGTTTTGAGGGCGAGCATGACGCGCGACATTTCGCCGGACGACGCGATGGCGCGCAAGGGCCGCGCCGGTTCGCCGGGATTGGGAGCGAATTGGAAATCAATGTCATCCAGGCCGCAGGCGGCATGGGCGGGGAGGGAATCGGCCGTATTGACGGTGATGTCAAAGCGGCTCTGTTCAAAGCCCAGGTCGCGGAGTTGTTTGATGGCCGATTTGGCCAGGCGGGGGACGGCTTTGCGCCGTTGGGCGGACAATTCGCGGCCGGCCGCCCAAAGTTCCCCGTCCAATTTCGCGCGTTCCTGGTTGAGGCGCGCCAGTTCCGCCTCGCGCTGTTCGAGTTGTTGCAATTTGCGGCCCGCTTCCGCGCCAAAAGCGATCATGTCCTCCAGCGTCGCGCCGTATTTGCGCTGGAGCGAATGGATTAAATCGAGCCGCTCCTCCAGTTGGCGAAGGCGCGCGGGGTCAAGGTCAATGGCGTCGGCGTAACGTCTCAGGCCGGCTTGCAGGTCGCGCCAGGCGGCGGCGGCCTGTTCGTGGGCCGGGAGCAGGCTTTGCGCGCCGGGGTCAATGCGCTGGAGGGCCTGCAAGGCGCGGCCCAATTCGCCGGTCTGGGCGAGGAGGCAGCGGTCCTGCTCGCCCAGGAGGTTCAAGGCTGCCTGGGACAACTCGAGCAGGCGTGCGGCATTGCCGGCGCGCTGGAATTCCTGTTCGAGCCGCGCCAGTTCGCCGGGTTGCAACTGGGCGGCGGAAATCTCGCCGGCCTGGAACCGGAGCAACTCCAGTTGCTGGGCGTAGGCGCGTTCATCAATGATCAATGCCGACTTCGCCGCATCGAGTTCGCGCGCCCGCGCGGCCAGGGCGGCGAATTGGCCGCGCAAGCCGTCCAGCCCGGCAAAGGCGTCCAGGATGTCCCGTTGGCGGGCCGGGTCGAAGAGCGACTGATGGTCGTGCGGCCCGTGCATGTCAACCAAATCCCGGCCGAGAGCGGCCAGCGCCTGAAGCGTGGCGGGTGAGCCGTTGATGAACTGCCGGTTGGCCCCGGCGGCGGAGAAGACGCGTTTGAGAATGAGCTGCCCTTCGGCGCACGGTTCCAGCCCGTTATCCTCCAGAAACTTGTCCAGGCCGGGGCGGCGTTGGCGCGCCTCCAGAACCGCTTCGACCGAGCAACTGTCGCAGCCGGCGCGAATGAGGGAGCGGTCGGCGCGGCCGCCGAGCAGGAGATTGAGGGCGCCGATGATGATGGATTTGCCCGCGCCGGTCTCGCCGGTGATGGCGTTGTAACCCGGACGCAAGGAGAGGGTGAGGTCGGTGACCAGGGCCAGATTTTTGATGCGCAATGTGGCTAACACGCCCGGCGAATTTAGGGTTGGAGGAGGAAAGAGGAAAGCGCAAAGTGGAGGACTCCGCGCTGGAGGGTGTATTTCACATTTTTAGGTTGTCTTTCCTAATCTTAATCATAATCTTAATCCTAATCCTGCCCCGCCCTTTGGCATTGAGATTAAGATTAAGATTAGGATTAAGAGGGGGAACCCAAAAAAGTGAAATGCACCCCGCGCTTGACGGGACCCGGGCGCGGGCGACATATTCGCGACCGTGAACAATCCGGCCATGTCCATCGCATTGTTATTTCACCTTGCCGTGAGGCTCTGCCCGGTATGGATTTGTTTTGCATTGAGCTACTTGGTTTTCCGCGGATTGGCCGCGCGGAATCTCATGGACAAAGACCGCCGGATATCCTGGGCCTTTGCCACGGTGGCGGCGGGGTTGGTGGTCGTGGCGGCGGCCGAGTGTGCCGGCGCCGCGCGGCAGTTGACGGCGAGGACGCTGTTTGCCGTCTGGGGCCTGGCGGATGCGGCGCTCCTGGCCGCCGTGGCGCGGATGCACAAACGGGGAGAGATCATCGCCGGCCTCAAAGGAGGATGGCGGCGGTTGAGGACGCGGGTTGCGACAAGGCCCGCCCCGCCGTTTTGGAATCCGGTGTTGTTGGTTCTGGCCGCCGGCATGGTTCTGCTAGCCGGCGTCATCGCGTTGCAATGTCCGACGAACGTCTGGGATTCGTTGACGTATCATGTGCCGCGTGTCATGCACTGGATGCAGCAGCGCAGTCTGAGTCCTTACCCCACCAACATCCTGCGGCAACTGGAGTCCGCGCCCGGGGCGGAACTGCAAACGGCCACGCTGGCGCTGCTGAGCGGCGATGATTGGGCGCTGAATTTGCCGCAGTGGTGGGCGTTGTTGGCGTGCGGGCTGCTGGCCAGCCTCATGGCGGAACGGTTCTTGAAATGGCATTTCGGCAACAAGCCGCTGGACGAGAAAAGAGTGCGCTGGTGCGGGCTGCTGGCCGCGCTGATCGCGGTGACGGTTCCGCAGGGCGTCACCCAGGCGATTTCCACGCAGAATGATCTTCTGTCGGCACAGTGGGTGATGCTGCTGGCCGTCTTTGGCCTGCTCCTGACGCAGGAACCGAAGAACTATCTTTATGCCGCGGGGGCGGGGGGGGCGCTGGCCCTGGGCATTGCCAACAAACCGACGATGTTCATTTATGCGGCGCCATTCGTGCCGGTCATCGCGCTTTGGGTGCTGCGCAAATCGGCGCGGACGATGGCTGCCCTTGGGGTGGTGACGGCGGTTCTGGCGCTGGGGGTGAACCTGCCGTGGATGACGCGCAACTATGAGGTTTTTCACCATCCGCTGGGATCGCAGGATACCCGCCGCATTCAGCCGCTGCAGAACCACGCGCCAGCCAAGATGGGGGCGAACGTGTTGCGAAACATGGCGCTCTACGCCAGCACTCCCTTCGATTGGTCCACCTCAGTCCTAAACCATGTTCTTGGCGCCGGGTTCAACTTCGTGGGGGAGCCGCCGCAGGATGAAGGGAGCGTCTGGCACGACCAGACATTTTATTTCCCTCCCAGGTCGCAGGTGAGAAACGGCGACGGCTTTGGCGGGATTGTGGCGGCGCTGCCGCTGCTCCTGGGGGCGCTCTTCTTCCTGATCAAATTCAAATGGAACTCGCCGCTGCTGGTTTATTTTGGCCTGCTCGCGGCCGGATTCGCCCTGTTCTGCGGTTATTTGCGGTGGCAGCCGTGGCACCAACGACTGCATCTGCCGTTTTTTATTCTGGCGGCGCCCTTCGCCGGGATGGTTTTGGGCTGGGTGTGGAACCGCTGGCTGGCGCTGACGGGTGCGCTGCTGCTGGTCTTGAATGCGGTGCTGGTTCTCTATTACAATCCCACTTATCCCATCTTCCGGCTGTCCGACGAGCCGTTTAAGACGCGCGAGGAGCGGTATTTTTGCTGGCGCCCCGATCTATACCCCGGGACCGCCGAGCTGGCGGGGGACATCGTCCATTCTGGCGTGACCAATGTTCTCCTGAAAATTGGGGTGGATACGTGGGAATACCCGTTGTGGGTCTGTCTCAAGAACCAGGGCTTTCAGGGGACCATTCAACACGCTTTTGTTGACAATGAGTCCGGCCGGCTGGGCGCGCCGGACCTGGATTTGCCCGGCACGGTGATCCTGACCGAGGATGCCACGATGCCGCCGCAGCCGGATTTTGGCCTGACGGTGGGGTACGACAGTTGGAACGCCCACTTCCGGGGGAAGGCGGAGAACCGGATCAAATTAGTCTCCAACCGCGCCCTGCTCACGGTCGCGGTCCAACAAACCGGACACGTGGAAATCCGTTGCAATGTGATTGACCAGAACGGGCAGCCTGTCACCAATAACATCATCCGTTTGCAGACTCCCGGTTTCGCGCGGGATTATCCTCTCACGGTCGCGCCCCTGGTGATGGAATGCCCCCTGAAACCCGGTCCGAACATGATGGGATTGTTCCTGGTCAATCCCCCCGCCGCGGAACAGCGCGTCCTGACTCTGGCCAACTTGACCACAAAATTCGCGGCGCCTTGACCCGGTCCACTTTCAGAACACGCCCCGGCCGGTTTCCAAAATCATTTCCACCGTGCGGCGGGTGGCGCCCAGGTTGTCCTCAACCACGCGCCGGGCGCGCCCGCCCAAACGGGCGCGCAGACCGTCGTCGGCCAGCAATTGGGCCAACGCCTGCTCCAGTTCCGCCGCCGTCCGCACCTGGACAGCGCCTTGCGCGGCCAGAAATGCCCGCGTGACGGAGGCGAAGTTCTGCATGTTCGGCCCGAAAACCATCGCCTTGCCCAGCGCCGCCGGTTCGATGGGGTTTTGTCCGCCCCGGGCGGTCAGGCTCTTGCCCACAAACACCAGCGCGGCCTGCTCGTAGAAAGACTTGAGTTCGCCCGTGCTGTTGACTAGCAGGCATTGCGCCTGGCCGGGCGGCAGTTGCGTCTCCGGCGTGATGTCGGACCGGCGGACATAACTCACGCCGCGCGCCTCCAATTCCTGGCCCACCGCCCCGGCGCGCTCGAAATGGCGCGGCACCAGGATGAGAAACAAATCCGGGAACCGTTCCCGCAGGCGCGGCAGCATTTCCGCCAGGACGGCCTCCTCCCCCGCGTGGGTGCTGCCGGCCACCAGCAGGCGGGCCGTGTGATTGACACCGATTTGGCGCAGCATTCCGGGCACGTCCGGGCCGGAACGCGCGTCCGGCTGGGCGGCGTCAAACTTCAAATTGCCCGTCACCCGCACCGCTTCCGCCGGAAAACCCAGTTGCGCCAGGCGATCCGCCTCGCCGGGAGACTGGCAGCCGGCGGCGCGGAACTTGGCGAAAATGGGCCGGAACAAAAAACCAAAGCGCCGGTAGCCGCGGAAGGAGCGGTCGGACACGCGGGCGTTGACCAGAAAGACCGGCGTCCCCCGGTCCTGCGCCTGCCAGAGCAAATTGGGCCACAGTTCGGATTCCACCAGGATGAGTGCGCGCGGTTGAACGGCCTCCAGCGCGCGGCGGACGGCGCCGGACAAATTGGCCGGATAATAAAAGCGCGCGACACGGGCGGGGAGGCGCCGCCGCAACTCGCCCATCCCGGTGGAGGTGGTGGTGGAAACGGCGAACCGCCACCCCGGCAGGCGCGGTTCCAGTTCGCCGAGCAATTGCAAACAAACCCCCGTTTCGCCCACGCTCACCGCGTGCAGCCAGAGCACCGGGCCGCCCGCCAGCGCGGCTTTGAATTCCGGGCTGTACCGCCCAAAACGCTCCCCCAGACCGGCCCGCCAATTGCCGCGCCGCCACATCTTCCAAAAATAGTAAGGCGCGCTGAACCAGAAAAAGATGGTGAACAAAATGTTGTAGCCGGTTCGCATGGGGCGCATTTCACTTCCTTGATGATGTGACTGCCGCGCTGGCGGGCGACCTGCCAGCCAAGTTTTTCAAACGCCCGGACAGTTTTCCGGCCGCTTAATGCCGGCAGCGCAGGCATCAGACGAGCACCTCGACTTGGCGCGTTTCAACCGTTAGCGGCAGCCCGCGCTCGGCCCTGACTTCCAGGCAAAGGGCAATGGCCTCCTCAATATTCTTGACGGCTTCGTCCTTCGTTTTGCCTTGGCTGACGCAACCCGGAATGGATGGGCATTCAACAACCCAAATCCCGTCCTCGTCACGATCAATGGTCACTGAGAGTTTCATGCTTGGACCTTAACAGGCATTGCCGCTGGTTTCAAGCCTTTCCCCGCTCCGTGTTCCCGTGCCGCCAATTCCCGCCGCCCCGAGAAATGCCTGGTCGTGAAAGCCACCGATCCAAGCCGAAAAACCGCTCAAGCAACCCGAAAATACCAACTGCCTGGCAGCCATTTCCTGCAAATCCCGATTCCAAGCTCAACGATCCCACTCCGCCGAGACTGAGAGTGCGGCGACTTGCGGAAGTTGCTGGAGGCCAACGTCTTGCGCTCGCAACACATCGCCTGCGCACCAGCCTGTCTTCGCCAATGCCACCCTCTTCCACTCCACTCCGTTGCTGCGCCGCCAGCAACCAACTCCACGGCTTCGCTGAAAAGGGGAGGGGGGATTTTGCCCCGCCCTTCCACTTTTCCCTTGAGAAAATCCGCCGGCTTGAGTTTGGCCGTTGTCCAGACGGCTGTTTCAAGGCTTTGACGAATGCTTTCACGAATGAGCTTGCCGTTCAGGTTTTTTCTGCCATAATAATTAATCAATGGCAGCCGACGTGGCGGAATTGGCAGACGCACTAGACTCAAAATCTAGTATCCGAAAGGATGTGTGGGTTCGACCCCCTCCGTCGGTACCATCCCAGGGGAAGACATCGAAGAAGACGCAGTGGTGGAGTGATGGGTGGCTGGGTCCCATTTACCCCAGCACTCCAACGCTCCGTTGGGTTCTATGGGGAAAATGGGCGGTTTTCATTTCCCGATTCCCTGTTCACAACGCGCCATCTTCGCGTCTCAGCGCCGCCTGGCGGGGCCGAAGAAATAGCCGCCGCGTATGCGCGCCCCGCGCACTTTGCCGGGATAGGACGGATTCTGCCCGGCCTTTTCCTGCTCGAAGAGCGCCGTGTATTGGTAGTCAAATCCGTCCAGCCTGGCGCGGCGGATCTTTTGGCTGATGAACCGTTCAATGGCATAGACATGCGGCGCGTCGCCGGCCACCATCAGCGTCAGGGCGTCGCCGCTCTGCTCCGCGCGGCCCGTCCGGCCAATGCGATGAATGTAATCCTCCGGGTGTTGCGGCACGTCGTAGTTGATGACATGGCTGACATCGGCGATGTCCAGTCCGCGCGAGGCGATGTCGGTGGCGACCAGCGCCTCGAAGCGCCCCTGGCGGAATCCGCGCAAGGCGTCCTCCCGTTCGCGCTGGGTGCGGTTGGAATGCAGGACGGCGACGGGATGATTGTGGCGTTTGAGCCAGTTGGCCACATGGTCGGCCCCGTGTTTGGTGCGGCAAAAAATGATGACCGAATCGCATTTCAATTTGTCCAGGATCGCGAGCAACAACTGCGCCTTCTGCCCTTCGGCCACGGGGTAAATGGCATGGGAGACGGTTTCCGCCGGCGTCCGCCTGGCCCCGATCTCGACCGTTTCCGGGTTCCTCATCGCCCACTGGACCAGGGTGGCGATTTCCGGCGGAATCGTCGCTCCGAACAGACAGGTGTGCCGCTCGCGCGGGACTTTTTGCACGATGCGCCGCACGTCGGGGAGGAATCCCATGTCCAGCATCCGGTCCGCCTCGTCCAGCACCAGGTATTTGACATCGTCCAGGCGGCAGGTGCCGCGTTGCATGTGGTCGAGCAAGCGGCCCGGCGTCGCCACGATGGTGTCCGCGCCCCGGCCCAGCGCGTCCATCTGCTTGCCGTAGCCGACGCCGCCGTAGAGGACGGCGGTGTGCAGATTGGTGAAACGGGCAAAATCATAAAAAGCGGTTTCCACTTGCGCGGCCAGTTCGCGCGTAGGCTCCAGGACCAGGCAGCGGCTTTTTGGCTGATGGTGGTCGAGCAGGGACAGAATAGGCAGGGCGAAGGCCGCGGTTTTGCCGGTGCCGGTTTGCGCGCCGCCGATCACGTCGCGCCCTTGAAGAATGAGCGGAATGGTGCGCACTTGAATCGGTGTGGGGACGATAAAGCCCATGGCCTTGACCCCTTGCAGGATCGCCGGGGAAAGGCCGAATTTGGTAAATGCCATGGTTGGAATTGCGCCGGGAATTTCAGGGCGCGTTTAGTGGTGTGGTTGCCAGCCCTTCGCTTTGCGGCACGGCGGATTGTTCCGGCGGCGGCGCGCCGGGGATTGGAATGGCGGATGGCGCCGGGTCATCGGGATGGATTGCGGACTCGGGCGCGGCCCCGCCGGGGATTGAAATGGCGAATTGCGGCGCCGGCGCAACGACGCCGGCTGTGCCGGGGCCGGGCGCGGGCGCCTGGGTGTCCGCCGCGGCAATCGCGGTCTCCGGCGCGGCGGCTGTCTGGACGCCGGACGCCGGCTCTTGGGCCGGGGCGGTTGGGGCGGTTGTTTTGGGTTCCGGTCTTGGCGGTTTGATGAACGGTTTCTTGGCCGTTTCCAAAATCCCGTTGGCGAACGCAATCACATGTCCTTCGTGAATGAGCCAATGCAGATCGCTCGCCAACGCGGTTTGTTCGGGACTGGCTTCCGGCGCGGGCGCAGGGGCGGGAGCCGGCGCGGGCGCGGGGGCGACACCGGCCGGCGCGCCGGGCGCAACGCCGGGCGCGGGGACCGCCGCGGGCGCCGGCGGAGGGGCATCCGGGGCCAGGGAATGGATCAATTTTCGCCGCGTGCATTTGGCCGTGGCATTGATAAATTCCACGATCTGCCGCACCCCTTGGGAAACGGGCGTGGCATCCATGTCCAGGAAATGGGGCCGCGCCACCGAGACATGGGTGACGGTGCGGTTGACCTTGAAGAACTGCAGCCCGCGGTTGGCGAACTGCTGGCTTAAAGTGGTGGCCAGTTTCAAGGGGAAGCGGCGTTGTTCCTCCCAGGCGGCGCGCAACAATCGTTGCAGGGCGGGCGAGCGCAACTGCCGGGCGGCCGGGCCGCTCATGGTGTGGGACTCCACCAGCTTGATCAGATTGGGAAGATGGGTTTCGCGGAAATGTTTCTCCACCGCTTCCCGGTTTGCCAGTTTGAGCGCCTCGGGCACGTTCAGGCAGGTGTATTCGGTCTTGGTGCTCTGGTCTTCGATCCATTTCTTGACCACCGCCTCGTCCTTGACGATTTTGACCCGCGCCTTGAAAGCCTCGAAAGGCATTCGCGCAAAGCGCTCGTTGTGGAGTTTGTGCAGCTTATTCTGGTAATCGTGATAATTGGGCGGGCCGAGAATGGCGCCGCTCATGCCGCATTGGGCGACGAAGGTATAAGTTCCCCGGGGCGGCTCGGTGGCCGTCTTTTCCGCCTTGTAGAACATGTCGAAATTCCGGCCCAAGAGATGCGTCACCGCCTCCTCCTCGGAAAGCCAGAGCGAATCATCCAGCGCGCAGAGATAGAGCGGCTGTACCGTCTTGCCCGCGGCGTCCTTGATGGTCTCCCAGCGCACCTGTTGCCGTTCCGGTTTGTCCAAAATCAACTGCGCGATGTCGAAGAGCGGATAGGCCCGGCCCGTGATCCGAATCTGCCGCGCCATCGAATCCAGCCCTTTTTCGTCGGGCAAAATCGTGGCGGTGACTTGAGGCAACGGCGGCGGCGGCGCTTCCCGCGGCTCCAACCGCTGGCCTGGCTCGCCCCGGCCCTCCCGCGGACCGCCCCGGCTTCCGCCGTCGCGGCCCCGCTGGGGCGGGCCGGCGCCCCGGGACCGCGGCTCGCCGGGCCGGGGTTCCCCGCGCGGCGGACCGCGGCGGCCGTGGCGGTCGTCGGAACGGCTTTCCCGGCGGTCCTCGCCGGCGAACCCGGCATATTTATTTGTGACAGGCGATTCCTGCGCCCAGGCGGGGAGGAAAAGCTTCTCCAAATCAAACTCTGTTTCTGGCGGCTCGCTCATCGTAAACTGGTTTCTGCACACGCGGGCAACCCCCGTCCATGCATTCCGTTTCTACAGCATGGAGTGTCCGCCGCCGGATTGCAAGCCCGCAAAGCGAGCGCGCAAAACCGGGGCGCATTTCACTTTCTTGGGCAGCGCCGGGTGCGTGTCATGTTTTGGACTTTGGGAAAGGTCAGCGACCGAAACGATTGAGAATTGGTCATTGCAAATTGGTCATCTGTCATGTATTCGGTATCGGCGCTCCGATACCCGACGGAACCTCCGACTCCTAACGGCTGCGGCTGGCAACGGCGGCTGTTGGAGAGGCGGGAGTTGGGGGGGGGGCAAATTTTGCCCGGCGGCGTGGCGGGCGGGCGGATTGACTCCTCAAGAAACGCCACAACCGGCAATTTCCGCCCTCAAACCCGCCATTTTCCGAAATTTTCAAGTTTACAGCGGTTGGCACGAATCCTGTTACGAAGACTGTCAATGAAAAGCATACTCGTGATTGATGACAATGACGACGTGAGATCCATCGTCACGACCGTCTTGCGCAGTTTTGGATTTGCAGTGCGCGAGGCCGCCGGCGGGGACGCCGCCATTCCAATGGTGCTGGCCGAGAAGCCGGACTTGATCATCAGCGACGTGCGCATGCCGGGGATGGACGGGCTTGAGTTGTTGAGCGCCATCCGCGAGTTGCAATCCACCGCCGCGATTCCCGTTATCCTGATGACCGGTTCGGCAAGCCACGATGATTTCCGCCGCAGCATGGTCAACGGGGCCGATGATTATCTACAGAAGCCTTTTACGCCGGACGAGTTGATTGAGGCGGTGCTATCGCGCCTGATCCGCCAGACCGATTTGCAGATGGAAGCTTATAGCCACGCTGACCGGTGGCGCGCGGCCGGGCCGGACTACCCTGCCCTGGAAGGAGCCATCCCGGTGGCGCCCTGTCTGCGCGTTGTGTAAGCAAAAAATCACCAAGGCGCGGGCGCCCCTGGCAAACCGGAGGCGCGCCGGGCGGAAAGGCGGGCGGATGGCGCTCAGGCCGGCGGAGGCGGCGATTTCACGACCCCTTCGCGCATTTCCTTGCCGGGCTTGAATTTAACGACGGCGCGCTCTGGGATCGCCACGTTCTTCTCCGGCTGGTTGGGATTGCGGCCGATGCGCGCTTTGCGGAGCTTGACTTCAAAGACTCCAAAGTTGCGCAGCTCGACGGTCTTTCTGGCCGCGAGCACCTCGGAAATGAGGTCCAGGGTTCGTTGCACCACGACCAGGACTTGTTGCTGGGGCTGGCCTGTTTCTTCGCTGATCCGGATTACGATATCACGCTTTGTCATAGCATTTAACCCTCTGTGCATAGAGCACTTGCGCCATTTAAGGGCGGCGGCGGCCTTTGGTCAAGCGGGGAACGCGAATATGTGCCTTTTTTGTTGTAGTGGAAACCCCTAGCTCTCAATCACCCCAATTTCGACCGGTTCCACTTTGATGCCCAGTTTCTCCAGCCATTGGATAGCGCCCTTGACCGCCGCGCGCGGGCCGCTCAATTCCAGGCAGACGATGCCAATCTCGTCGGTGACACTGGCCTGGCGGACGTTGGTGACGACGGGGAACTTGCGGGTCAGCTCCCAGATCACCGGCGTGGTGATGAATTTGGGCGGATACATCAGCCAGAGGCGCCTGTGCGACGGGGCCGCCGCGGAACCGCTTTTGGGCTTTGCTTTGGTTTTTCTTGCTGGCATCAGCGTGCCTTCTTCCGGATTTCTGCCGCGTTGCGGCTCACCCCCCCGCGATGGCGGGAATGATGCTCACCTCATCGCCCTCCTTGAGGGCCGTTTCCTGGTTCTGCAGGAAGCGGATGTCTTCCTCGTTGACATATACGTTGACGAAGCGGCGGATGACGCCGGTATCATCCAGCAGGCGCTCCTTGATGCCGGGGAAGCGTTTCTGCAACTCGGCAATCGCCTCCCCGACGGTGGCGGCGTTGACTTCGACCAGCTCCTCGTTATTCGTCAGCTTGCGGAGCGGGGTTGGGATTCGGACTTTCTTTGGCATAAATTTTGACTCTGCGCTGCAAAACCCTTTCGCAAAGAGAGAACGAGCCGCGCCCGGGGCCGTCCGTCCGTCCTCTGCGCCATACCCAGATTGCCGCCAAAGGCGATTCGATGCAACCCAAAAACAGCAGTTAAAGTGCTCTCTGCGCCCGCAATTGCAGTTTGGCTTCGAACCAATGCTGCTACCTCCCTGCCCTCCGTCACTGGCGCAGTAAATAACTCATTCGCCGTGCTCAGGACTACGGCTGATAGGCGCGGAAGAACTGCGCGGGAGCATTGGATGTATTGACGTTGAATTGATGCGCCACGGTGGTTGGCGCCAGGTTCGTGACTTGCTGCCAGCCGGTGCCGACGAGGCTGGGGGCGCTTTGGATGACGTAGGTGGAACCCGGATTGCCGTAGAGGGTGAAGACCATCGTCGAGTTGGTGACGTTGGCGGCTTGCAACAACGGCTCGGCCGCCACAACGACCACCGCGCCCGGAGCGCCGGCCGCATTGCCCGCCAAAATGCCGCCGGGTTCGATCCCTTGCATGTTCGTCATCACCAGGGTGACAAAAGCCGAGTGTGCCCCGATGGTCTGGAAACACAATTGCGCGATGGTCGCCGGCCCTTGCAGGGAGCGCCCCGACAACGCGCTCACGTCAAACTGCGCCTGCGAGGCGGAGGAGGAGAGCAGGAGGGCGGCGCCGACGGCAATGTTGGTGGAGGAAATGGACCAATTGGTCAGGCGTCCGGCCGGAAACAGAAGCGTGAACTGGATGTCGCTCAATGGCACGCTGGCACTGACCAGCGTCAACGGCACGCACGCCGACTGGCCGGTCTGGAGCACCGCCGCCCCAAGACTCAGTTCGACGCAGTCGCCGACGGTTACCTGGAAGCTCATGGAGTTGCTGACCCCGGGGTAGAGGAGGTCGGTGGCCCAAACGGTAATCGTGTTGGTGGAGGTGCCCTGGGCGCAAGTCGGGGTCCAGTCGAAGATGCCGTTGGTGGTGATGGTGCTGCCCGCCGGGTCGCTGTGGTCCAGGCTATAGACGACCGGGGCGTTGGCCTGGTTGACGAAGGCCAGCCGCTGGCCCACGGTCAAGGTGGTATTGGTGACTTGCGTGATGACGGGCAGCGAAACCACCGGGGTCGTCACGGCCACATCGCCGCCGTAGGTGGTGCCGGCGGTGTTCTCCGCGACGGCCTGGAAATGATAGGTCGTGTTGGGGAGCAATCCGGCCACGAAAATCGCCGCGTCTTGCGGCGTGTTGAGGCTTTCCGTCAGCGACACCGATGGCGTGACGCTGGTATAGCTGGTGTTCGTGCCCCACTGATAAAAGACGGTGGTGTTTCCGTTGTTGGGATTGACCAGGCAGTTGAAGGTGGCGGAGTCGGAATTTGTGCTGGTGCCCGCCAGGGTCGTGACGGACGGCGCGGTCTCCACCGGGCCATAGGTGATGGTATAGGACCCGGTCGAATTGTAATCAAACAGATGCACCATGTTCTGGGTCTGAGGCGGGAGCATGTGAATGCGCTGCGGGGTTTGCCACACATTAGGCCCCACCAGCAGTGGCACTCCGTCGGACCGCGTCACGCTGGCGATGGTCATGGCCCCGCCGCTCGGATCGGGGAACTCCATATAGACCCAGCCGGATGGCGCGGTCAGGGTGGCGGTGATGTTGGTTTGGGATGAGGAGAGCGTTCCGTGGACAGTTACGTTGGTGATCGAAGTCACGGCAAATACCGGCCCGGTGCTCGAATAGACGTTGTCCGGCAGCGCATCGATATTGGTGGTGTCATTGACCAGGAAATCGGGAATGCTGTCGTCGGACGGCACGGTGATGCGCACCATGTGGTTCATTTCGTGGATGGCGACGCTGTTGACGAGGGAAATGTTGGTGGCGCCCAGGACGGTGACTTCCTTGAAGGTGGCGGCGTAGCTGATGAACGCGCCTTCCAGGGAGGAGGTCATGAGCCAGACGCCGGTGGCGGCGCTTTCCGGCTGGATGGCGCCCAGGTCCATGGTGAGGGAGGGCGTGACGGCCTGGTTGGTTCCGGCCTGGGAGCCGATGAGTTGGAAGCTGATGATCAAGCCGTTGGAGTTGGCGATAATCTGGGGCTGGGCGGAGGTGATGGTGAAATCGTTGCACTGGCCCAAACCGTCGTTATGCACGATGATGCCCAGGCCGAAAGGAACCGGCGGTTCGTATTGGGAGACAAAGGGGTCCTGGCTATACACGTCGTGCTGGAGGAAGTAGTCAACGTTCAGGATGGGGCTGGGCATGACGGTGATCGGCACGGCGAAGAGCGGGATCACAACCTGCTGTCCATCCAACACGTAGGAGAGAGTTCCGCCAATGGCGAATTGCGTCGGCCCGGCCGGAGCGGCGCCGTTGGCCGGGACGATGGTCCAGGAGGCGGTGCCGGAAGTGCCCGTGGCCATGCTGCCGGTGCCGTCCACCGCGTTGAGGCCGGCCAGGGTGGGCGGCAAAATCGCGAAGAGATTGGAGGCCGGGTGGCCGGCGGCATCCACGGGATTGATCGTGACCTGGAGATCGGAGATGGACGAACCGGCATTGTTGTTGAGCTGGAGAGTCGCCTTGAAGGCGTCCCGTTCGATGACGGCGTGCTGATCAATTTGCAGGGTGACATCCACAATGGCCCCCGTCACCGGCGGCACAAAACTGTAACTGGGCGGGGTCACATAAGGCGTGTCCGCCACCAGGGAGGTGCCGCCGCCGCCGCCGCCAGGCCCGCCGCCGCCGCCGCTCTCGTCCCCGCTGCTAGGCACATTGACCACCGGCGTGCTGCTGATGATGCAGTCGTTGGGATTGGCGTTATAGACGAAAATGGGGGTTGTATAGTAGTTGCTCTGGGTGGGGGTGAAGACATGCCAGTTAAGCCCGGCGGCAATGCTCGAGGCGGCATCGGTGCTGGACCCCAACTGGGTGACGATCACCGGCACAACCAGGCTGCTCTCGCCGGCCAGATCGCCCAGATTGTTCGCCAGCGGCACAATGGACCAATTCTCATTGGTGCCGAAAGAAAGCACCAGGTCCTGCGCGGAGATCAGGCCGTTGTTGGTAATCACCAGGTCAATCTGATTGCTGCCCGACATGCCGCACAGGTTGATGGCTCCGGGGGTGATCGTCACCACCGGCCAGGGCACTTGCGTTTGAAAGGTCGTCGTCAGCGTGAATTCGTAATTGTCGGGTATCTCGGTCGGCGTCACCACCCAGGAGTAGCTCACCAAATTGACGGGCAGGAAGGCGGTGAGGTTGGTCGTCTGGTTGGCGGGCACCAGCAGGGTGGTGGCGAAACCGCCATGGTTGGTGTCCTCGACGTTGATGGTGTAATAGGCGGAGGTGAGGTTGGAGAAAACGATTGTGCCCGTTGGCCCCGTCACGCCGTTGGTCACGTTGGTGCCCGTCAGGAAATCGGTCACCGTCACCGTCGCGTTGGAGACGTTGGGCGCGCCGGGAGAGACGAGCGTGAATTCATCCTGCGCGGTCACCTTCAAATTGCCGGTCTGCGTCGAAACGCAATCAAAGATGAAGGGCACCGTCAAGTCCGTGTTCGCCCCGGCAATGACCACCCCGCCGGGATAGGCGCCCAGAGCCATGCCGTTGGTGGGCGTCAGCGCCAGGGTCACGAGGTTGGTTTGGCCCGGCGCCAGCGAGGCCAGGGGCTGGGCCGTCACCAGCGACAGCCAGGGCGCGTTGGCCGGCAGGAGAACCTGCAGGCTGCCGCTGGGCGCCCCGCCCAAATTGGCCAGGCCAAAGGAGACCAGCGTCTGCGCCCCGCCCACCATCGTCCCGCTCAAGAAGGGCGGGGATGCGACCACTTGCGGCTCCAACTGGGTCACCGTCGCATTGACGGGAAGGTCATTGGTGACATGCTCCGCCGTGACGAACTGGATGTTGAATTGGGCCTGATTGGGCACCGCGCCGCTGGCCGACAGCACGCAGGTCGCCTGCACCGAGCTGCTGCCTGGCAGCGTTCCCGCGACGCTGACTTGAACACTGATGTTGGCGGGCGCGCCGACGGCGCTCGCGGTGAGGCCCGTCAACGCGACGCTGGTCAGGTTGGAGATCGTCACGGTATTGGTCTGCGGAAACCCAACTGTCAAGTATGCGGTAAGGCTGGGAGCGCTTAACCCCATGCCCAGAAGCGTCAAGGAGCCTTGCGGGGCCGGGTTGTTCACCCCCGGCAACGCCGCCGCGTATTGGACCAGGCCGGCCTCCCCCGCCAACGGAGTGAAATTGACCAGCGCGCTCCCCGTCCCGCCCGTGGTGAACGGCAAGGTCCGGCTGGTGCCGCCGTTGTAAAGCCAGAGCACCCCCGCGCTGTTGTCCACGGCCGCCTGATTGGCGCAATTCAAAGTCTGCACCGTGAACGGAATCGTCACTCCAGCCGGGTAGAGCGATTGCGCGGCCAGCGCGGTGGCGCAGTAGCCCAGCACCGTCAGCATGACCGGCGGCGTGCTCGTCACCGCGCCGACAATGTTGGTGACCACGACGGTGTACGATCCCTGGTTTGTGGTTTGCACGTTGGTGAAGGTCAAAACCGAATTGGTTGCCCCGTTCAGCAAGGTGGTTCCTTGATACCATTGATAGGCGTATGGAGCGGTCCCCCCGGCCGTGACCGAGAAGCTCGCCCCGGCCCCCACGCCCACGGCCAGAGGCTGCGGCGTGGTAACGGTCGGCAGCGTCAGGACGGTCAATACGGCATCCGTGCTGACCAGGGCGCCAAACGTGTTGGTAATGACAACATGATAGGCGCCCGCATCCGCGGTGACCAAATTGCTGACGTTCAACGTCGGCGTCCGCACGCCGCTGATGCCGCCCAGGTTCAACAGATTGGCGCCGTCGAACTGCCATTGGTAACTGAGCGTCCCCTGGCCCGAAGCCGAGACCTGGAACTGCACGTTGCTTCCAGAAATCACCGACTGGGTCAACGGCTGCACCGAGATGCTGGGCGGGATTCCATACGTGAACGCACTGGGAAGGCTCCCGGTGTTCCCATCCGGATTGTCAATGGTCACGGTCACCAGCCCCGGCGTTGACGCAGGAGTCGTCACCGTGAGATTGGATGGACTGGTCACATTGGCCAACACCGCCGCCGCCGAGCCGAACTTCACACCCGCGCCAACCTCGAAATTCGTCCCGGTAATCGTCACCGTCTGGCCTCCGTTGGTCGAACCGGTGGCGGGCGAGACCAGCGAGACGGACGGCGGCGCGGCGGGGTTGACCGTCAACGTGCCGTCGTTCGTGATGACAAAATAATTGACAAGCCGGCTAAACGGATCATACAAGGAAGGCACGATGGCATAACCGCCCGGCGGACTGGCCGGAACGGCGGCGGAGGAGTAGCTGGCGGCGATGTTGTCCACTCCCTGCAACCCCGTGAGGGCGCCCGTAAAGACCGGGTTCGTCTGGCCATAGGAGCGCGTGGCGTTGCCGGCCGTCACCGTCAGCGGCGCATTGGACACCGTCAGGCTCGCGAAACTGGTCACACTATTGTAATCCACTGCGTCGGCGGGCGTGAAGACAGCGGAGAGCAGGTAGGAGCCTGCTTCCAAAATGGCGCCGGCGGGCGGCGCGTAGGCGAAAGTTCCAGGCACGCTGGCGGACGCGTTGAGTTGCGTGTTGTTGAGAGCCGCGCCGTAGATGATGGGGGCCGCGTTGGTCCAGGTGACGACGGGCGTTTTGCGCAGAACCACCAGGGTAGCGACCTGGCTGGTCGTTCCGCCGACGACATTGGTCACCGTGACGAGATAGCTGCCCGCATCGGCGAACTGGACGTTGGTGATGGTGAGCAAGTTGCTTTGGGAGCCGGAGATGCGCAGGTTGTCGGTTAAAGTGCTTCCATTCAATTCCCACTGGTTGGTGAGCGGCAGCAAGCCGGTGGCCGCGACGCTGAAAATGGCCGTGCCGCCCAGCACCACCGACTGGCTCAACGGCTGTCCCGTGACCGAAGGCGCCGCGCTCAGGCACTTCCCGGCCGCCCCCGCCCCGTAAATCCCCGCGATCTCCGGGGAAGTCAAAACTGAGCTGTAAATGGACATTTGGTTGATCACGCCGTCGAACGAGCCGTTGACGCTCGTGTCCAGCGTGTCCGCGCGCGCGCCGATGGCAGCCGATGTGTTAAAAACGTAGCCTGGACTGTAAGACCCGCCAGCCAGATATGCGACGCCATCCACGTAGAAGAAGACGGTGCCGTTTGCAGCCGCCGTTACCGCAACATGGTGCCAATTGGTGTCCGTCACCGCCGCGGCGGAAGTAACGTACGAAACGCCAACATCCGTCAGGAGAAGAGTCCCGTTGGCAAACAGCCCGAAGCCGTATCCGCCGAGGCCATAGCCAAACAAGACGCCGGTGCCGTTGCCGGTCGTTGGGTCGGTCGAAGCCAGGGTCGTGCTGGCGCGTTGCATCCACGTTTCAATGGTGAACGACTGCAATTGCAAATTGGCCGGATTGCCCACCACCACCCCGGCATGGTCGTTCGTGAAGACGAACCCCTGGCCCGCTTCCGCGGACGCGTAGGTCACGCCGTTGCTCGGGATCCCGTTGTTGCCGCCCACGATGTCCAGCGCGTTGCCGTTGCCCGGCCACCAGGAAACCAAGCCCGCCGAAGGCGCGGTGCAGTTGAGCACGGTCAGCGTGGCCACGGCGCTCGTCACCGATCCGTAGGCGTTGGTAATCACCACGGAGTAGCTTCCCGCGTTGTCATCCGTCACATTGTTGAGGGCCAGGCTGGCCGTGGCCGAACCGGAAACCGGCCCGCCGTCGCTCAAAGCGGTTCCGTTGCGCGCCCATCGGTAGATCAGCGGCGTCATCCCGGTGGCCGCCACCGAGAACGCCGTGCTTCCGGCGTAAGGCACCGTCATATTGGTCGGCTGCACCGCGATGGCGGGCGCCAGCGCCAGCGTGTTGGTCACTGTCAAATAGACGCCGCTGTTGCTGTAGCTGACGCCCAGGCCGGCGGGAACATTCAGCGGCCCCATCGTGCCGCTCCGGCTGGATGAAGCAAGAATGTGAAACAGGCTGCCCGTCGCGGGCACAAACCCGTTGGCCAGCGTCACGGTCAGAAGTCCGGCCAGGGTGGCGCTGTCCACGCCCGCCAGTTCCCCGGATTGGCCGGTGTTGGTCCCGCCCAGGGTGACGGAGAGCGCGCTGCCGTTTTGGGCAAAGTCATTGCCGTTCAGCGAGACCGTTCCGCTGTTGACGCCGAGGGTGCCGCCGAGATTGTCCACGGCAGCGTAGATGGTGCTGGTGTTGGTTCCCCCTGACTTGACCAACAGGCCCTCGTTCACCAACTGCCCGGAGTACCCATTGAGAATCGAAACGTCCGCGGTCATATTCACCACCCCCCCCGGCAGGTTGACTAGTGTGCCGTTGCCGCCGCCATAGTAACTGTTCAGTTGAAGGTTTCCGCTGGCCAATCGCACGGTCCCGGCATTGGTGATAACCCCATACATCAAGTAGCTGCCGCCGCCGGCCCCGGCCAGCGTCAGCACGCCATTGGCGGCAACGGTCAGGACGCAGTAGGCGTTGATTTGTCCGCTCGTCCAGGTCAGCACACCGGAGAGCGCCCCATTGCCGGCCAAACTGGACCCCGCCAGCATCAAATTGGAACTGGTCAGGCTCCCGTTCAAGGTAGCCGTATTGCCGGTCAACCAGATTTGGCCCGCGCCTATGAACAGGCTGCCCGTGTTGAAGGTGGCGTTGTCGGCGGTGATGTTGATGACGCCGGTGTTGGCCTCCACCGTCCCGCAGTTGGTGAAGTAAGATCCGATGGTGCTCGTGCCGGTTCCGCCTGACTTGACCAGTGTGCCCTCGTTCACCAACTGTCCGACATACGCATTGTAAATCGAATTGTCCGCCATCATATCCACCACCCCCCCCGGCAGGTTGACCAATGTGCCGTTGGGGCCGCCAAAGTAACTGTTCAATTGAAGATCTCCGCTGGCCAAGCGCACGGTCCCGGCATTGGTGATCACTCCATACATCGTGTAGCTGCCGCCGCTGGCCCCGGCAAGCACCAGCACGCTATTGGAGGCAACGGTCAGGGTGCTGGGGCTGGCGCTGGAGCTGTAGATTACCCCGCTCGTCCAGGTCAGCACGCCGGTGAGCACCACATTGCCGGCCAAATAGGCACCCGCCAACACCAAATTGGAGCTGGTCAGGCTGCCGTTCATGGTCGCCGTATTGCCGGTCAACTCGGTCTGGCCCGCGCCGATGAACAGGCTGCCCGTGTTGAAGGTGGCGTTGTTGACGTTGATGCTGATGACGCCCGTGCTGGCCTCCACCGTCCCGCTGTTGGTGAAGAAATAAGGTGAGA
>Ga0182027_10002615_pt1 | contig 29062 bp, 20 predicted proteins | sample 712E1DmetaG_FD_121300 | JGI IMG/M metagenome (GOLD analysis project Ga0182027, IMG submission 121300) | Permafrost microbial communities from Stordalen Mire, Sweden - 712E1D metaG (Illumina Assembly) | ecosystem: Environmental > Terrestrial > Soil > Wetlands > Permafrost | place: Sweden...
ACGCAGAGAACATCCGGCGCCGAGAATAGGGCCTTCCGGCGCGCCGACTCTCTCCGAAGGCTCGAACGTAAAGCGTCCAAACGCTGCGGGACGGATGCAAACATCTCAGATGAAAAAACCCTGCCACCCGGGCGCAATCCCTGCCATTTTCGTTGACGTACATGGACACCACTTTTCCAATCACGCCTCTTCCCTTGGGCTGGTTCAGCCTGCCGGGCAGAATGTCTTGCACGTAGATTCCTGCCTGGATCTGACCGGAGACCCGCTCCCAGCGCTGCCCCTCGGATCGTAATTGGCCCTCCATGGAATCCGGGGCGGCCATGTCGGGCGGAAAAAGGCCGGGCCGGACCTGCGGCGGCGCAAGAACGCGGAAACCAGGGGCAGGCATTTCAGCCGCAACGATACGGATGGGGGAAAGTTCCGTCGGAAAAATGTCCACGACATAGCCCCGGCCAAAGTCCACCATGGCGCGCGACCTGCCATCCGCGCCCGGGTGCATGTACACCACCTTTCCGATCAGGCCTCTTCCCGCCGGCTGATTCTGCCTGTTTGGGTATACGTCCTCCACATATATCCCCGCATAGATCGGGGCATGTATCCGCTCCCAGCTCTTCCCCTCGGACCGCAACTGTGCCTCAACAGAATCAGGGGCGGCAACGTCGGACACAGAAAGAGCTGGCCGGGCCAGTCCAGGCATGGGAACGGGAAAACCGGGAGCAGGCATTTTGGACGCGACCAGACGGATGGGGGAAAGTTCTGACTGAAAGATGTCCACGACATAACCCCGACCGAAGTCCACTGCGGCGCAATCCCTGCCACTGTCATTGACGAACATGGCCGCCACCTTTCCAATCGCACCTCTTCCCTTCGGCTGATCCAGCCTGCCTGCCAATATGTCTTGGACATAAGTTCCGACCCGGATGGGGCCTGTCGTCCGTTGCCAGCTCTTTCCCTCGGATCGCAATTGAGCCTCCACAGAATCAGGGGCGGCAATGTCGGGCGCGGCGGGACGCAGGCCGTTGTTCTGGGTACTCCACTCGACAGCACCCGACCAGGGTTCTTGAGTGACGTCTTGAGCGCGGCTGAAGGTGGCGCAAGCCAGCGCCGCCACTGCCAGAGCGGCCGCCAAACCGGCTCCAATACTGCCATGTCTTTGTTGTTTGATCATAAAGGTTATATATTTCCCACACTTGTTAGACGGATATTTTCCGAATTTGTAGGATGGAATGAGAAAATCTGAAAGAATAATCTTCATGCGGTTTGGGCGTCGGGCGGGTATTATAGGGCGTGACGATGGTTGAGGAAAAATAACTGATTGCCATGAAAAAAATTTCGCTGGCCGCAATCGGCGTGCTCGCCTTTTCCGTGGCCACCGTGCTGATCGTTCGAAGCCTGCCCAACTCCAATCCGCAGACCGGCGCGGCGGCATTGCCCACAGCGGCGGCGCCAGCCGCGCCGGGTCCGCCGGGCGGACCGGAACCATCCGCCGCCATCAAGGGCGATCCCGGCCTTTTCAACAAAATCGTGCAGCGCCATGATGAACAGGCGCGGGCGCGGGGGGACCAGGGCGCGGACGAAGCCCGGGCGGCCTGGGATAAAATGGTGGCGGATTTCGACGACTCGATGAAAAAGGAGCCGGGAGTCAGGAAATTCGGGGCGGCGCGCCAGGTTTATTCCATTGGCCCGGACGAAACGGTGATCCTGGGAGGCTGGTCGCCCCAGACTGGAGAGCGCATGCTGGTCTTTGTCACTCCGAACATGGTTGATGCCGCGAACAACCGGGTTGCCCCGCCGTTCGGCGCCCAAACCCAGGTCAGGATTGACTCTAAATTTGTCTCCGTGCCCGACCCGGTTCTCGTGAAGCTCGGATTGCAAATTCTCTTTACAGAACAAAACAACAGTTCGGAGATGGTGAGATGTTCGGCCTCCGAGTTCCGGTCGTATCTCAATGCCATTTTACAATCGTCCGGAGCCGATGTGTTGTCGGCTCCGCGCCTGACGACAACTCCCGGATGCCTGGCCAACATTTCTGTGGGAAACCCGCCCGGCGTGTTGCTTGGTGTGTTGCCCGCAATCTCAGCGGACGGCGCGGCCGTGGATCTTAACCTAACGGCTCGATATACCGAGGCCTCGGCCGGTGCGGGTCAATAATAGTTATTTGCCCCATTCCAAATCGAGCTGGTCGAAGAGGAAGGCATAGACGTCGGCGTCCTCGGCGATGCGCTCGTCCAGGGAGCTGCCGATGCCGTGGCCGGCGGCAGAACTGGTGCGCAGATAGACCGGCGAGGGAAAAGGATCGCGGTTGGCGGCCTGGAGGCGGGCGGCCATTTTGCGGGAATTGTAGGGGTTGACCCGGCCGTCGTTGTCGCCTGTCAATAGCAATACCGCCGGGTAATGGACGCCGGCCACGACATGGTGGTAGGGCGAGTAGGCGTACAAGGCCCGAAATTGCGCTAGGTCCTGCACGGTGCCGAATTCGGTGACGTTGAAGGCGCCGTTCGGCTCGAGTTCCGTGCGGAGGGAATCGTAAATGCCGACAAAGGAAACCACGGCGCGGGCCAGTTTGGGGTGCTGGGTAAGGAAGGCGCCCATGAGCAGGCCGCCGTTGCTGGCGCCTTCCACGGCGAGCTTGTAGGGCTGGGTGTAGTTCTTGTCAATTAGATACTGGGCGCAGGCGGCGAAGTCGTCGAAGACGTTTTGTTTGCGGGTCAGGCTGCCGGCTTTGTGCCATTCCTCGCCGAACTCGCCGCCGCCGCGGAGGTTGGCCACGACATAGACGCCGCCGTGCTCAAGCCAGAGGCTGCGGGCGGCGGAGAAGGCGGGCGCAAGGCTGATGCCGTAGCCGCCGTAGCCGTAAAGCAACGTGGGGTTGTTGCCGTCCAACTTGATTTTTTTGCGGCGCATGATGTTCATGGGGATTTTTGTGCCGTCCGTGGAGGTGGCGAATTCGCGGACGACTTCGACGCCGCTGAAGTCAGCGGGCGATTTTCCAACCAGATCGGTGCGGCGGGACTTCTTGGTGGCGGCATCGAATTGAGTCCACGCATAAGGCTCGGTGTAACTGAGGCTTTCAAAGAGAAGCTGGTCGCCCGTGGGGGAGAGCATTTGCAGGACGGAGGAAATGGGGTCCTTGAGCGGGACGCGCAGCACGCCGGCGCCGCCGATGAAGCGAATCTGGGAAGGGCCGCCCATTAGGTCCTGCACGTAAAGGCCGTTGGCGGTGGGGCAGAAGTTTTCAATGACGGCCTCGCTGGCAGGCACGACCACGGGGAGAGGGGGGCGGCGGGCGGAGAGCAGCGGGACAGGGGCGGGGAGTTGAGGATTAGGATTAGGATTAAGATTAAGATTAGGATTAGGATTGGGGGCTAGATCGGCGAGGGGGAGGCGGAGGATTTTTCCGTGCGGGGCGTCCTGGTTGGAGAGGAGGTAGAGGCAGTTGTCCTTGCCAAATTCGGCCTGCTTGATTTGATCGCTGAAGGCGGTCAGTTGTTTCCACTGGCCGTCGGGGCCGAGGAGGTACAGGGCGAATTCGCCGCCGTCGCCATTGGCCACGGTGGCCAGGAGGTAACGGCCATCTTCCCTGGATTGGAGGGCGATTTCCGCAATGCGCGGCAGGCCCTGGCCCAACTCCAGCCGGTCTTGCGAGAGGGGCGCGCCGAGGCGGTGGAAATAAACCTGCTGGTAGAAATCCAGATCGGCCTCGGGCCGTTCGCCGGCGGCGGGATAGCGGGTGTAATAAACGCCGGTGCCGTCGGCGTTCCACGCCACGCTGCCGCCGGCGGTGGCGCCCTGCACGCGCGGGATTTCGTCGGGGAGCCGCTGGCCGGTGGCGGTTTCGTAGAAGAAAAGCGTTCCGTTCTCGGTGCCGTTTTCCGACAGGGAAACGGCCACGCGCCTGCCGTCAAGGGAGGGCACGGCGAAGTCAATGGTGGTGGCGCCTTTGGGATTGAGTTTGTTGGGGTCGAGGACAACGCGTTCGGAGCCGGGATCGTCGGGCGACTTGAGGGTGACAAGCCAGGGCTGCTGGGCCGGGGGCTGGAATTTCAAGGCGAAGAGAAGGCCGGGGCGGGCCTGGAGACCGGAGTAGGTGGCGGAAGTTTGGGAGTAGATTTTTTGGAGGCGCTTGACGATGTTGGAGCGCACGGGGAGATGGTCGAGATAAGAGCGGGTGGCGGCATTTTGGGCGGCGCTCCACTGCCGGACCTCGGGATCGTTGAAGTCTTCCAGCCAGCGGTAATTATCCACGACGGTGACGCCGTGATAGACATTGGTGACAGGGCGCAGCGGAGCGGGCGGCGGGCCGGCGGCGAAACCGGGGCTGGCGGCGGCGAACCAGGCGGCCAGAGCGAATCCCCATGAAGTGAAAGTGCGTATTGTCATTGGATTGGGTGCGGTCAAGCTACGGCTCTTTGGCGGGGATGGCAAGCGAATCGGGATTTGGGTAGTGCCTCAAATTGCTGTAGTGTCGAGCCTGTGGCTCGACATCGGCGCGCAGCGCCGACACTACAACCATTGGATTAAGCTGAGGACTTCGGAGCGGTCTTTTCGGTGGTGTAGCAGTCAATCGTGTCGCCGACTTGCATGTCGTTGAAGCCTTCGATGCGGATGCCGCATTCCATGCCGGCCCGGACTTCGCTGACTTCGTCCTGGAAACGGCGGAGGCTCTGGACGACCCCTTCGTAAATGAGGCCCTTGCGGCGCAGGACGCGCGCCTTGCCGCGAACCACGCGCCCGGTGCTGACCACGCAGCCCGCGACATGGCCGCCCTTGGACAATTCAAAGAGTTTGCGGACTTCGGCGGAGCCAATGACGACTTCTTTGACGGCCGGTTCGAGGAGGCCGGCCATGGAGGCCTTCACTTCGTCAATGAGTTCGTAAATGATGGAATAGAGTTTGATCTGGACACCTTCGCGCTTGGCCAGGTCGGCGACGCCGACATCAATGCGGGTGTGGAAACCGAGGATGATGGCGGAGGCGGCGGAGGCGAGGGAGACATCCGATTCGGTGATGGTGCCGACGGCGCTGTGAATGACATCGAGGGAAACTTTGGCGTCCTCGATTTTCTTGAGCGCCTCCACGATGGCTTCGACCGAGCCTTGCATGTCGGCCTTGACAACGACCTTGAGGCACTTGGCCTGGGTGGCGTCGAGGGTGGCAAACAAAGTCTCCAGGGTGACTTTGGCGCGGGACTCGGTGGAAAGGCTGCGCAGTTCTTCTTCGTGCTGTTCGGCCAGGGAGCGCGCCATTTTATCGTCTTCGATGACGCTGAATTCCTGGCCGGCGACGGGGACGCCGTTGAGGCCGAGGATTTTGACGGCGACGGAGGGGCCGGCGTCTTTCTGGCGGGTGCCTTCCTCGCTGATGAGCGCGCGGACCTTGCCCCAGTAAGCGCCGCACAGGACAATGTCCCCGATGCGCAAGGTTCCTTTGCGGACGAGCACGGTGGCGGTCGGGCCGCCGGCTTCCAGGCCGGATTCAATGACGTTGCCTTTGGCGTTGCGGTCCGGGTTGGCCTTGAGTTCCAGGAGATCGGCCTGGAGCAGGATCATTTCCAGCAATTTGTCCACTCCCTTGCCGGTGAGGGCGGAGACATCCACAAAAATGGTGTCGCCGCCCCACTCGTCGGAGAGCAGTCCCTTGTCCTGAAGTTGCTGGCGGACTTTCAGGGGGCTGGCGTTGGGATGGTCCGATTTATTGACAGCAACGATGATGGGAACATGGGCGTCGTGAGCGTGGTTCAAGGCCTCCACGGTCTGGGGCATCACCCCGTCGTTGGCCGCCACGACCAGGATGACGATGTCGGTGACGGTGGCGCCGCGGGCGCGCATGGCGCTGAAGGCGGCGTGGCCCGGTGTGTCCAGAAACGTAATCTGCTGGATTTCGCCTTTGCGTTCAGGATGCGGAAAAGAAATGGTGTAAGCGCCGATGTGCTGGGTGATGCCGCCGGCCTCCCCGGCGGCGACATTGGCCTTGCGGATGACATCCAGGAGCGTGGTTTTGCCGTGGTCCACATGGCCCATGATGGTGACCACGGGCGGGCGGGGCCGCATCTGCTCCTTTTTGTCCTCGATGTCCAGTTCGACTTTCTTCTCCATCTCGTGGACGGTGCCGCCGCCGCGGACGCGTTTTTCCACCTCAAAACGAAAACCGAACTTGGCGCAAACCTGGCGCGCGATCTCCTCCTCGACGGATTGGTTGACGCTGGCAAAAACCCCCAGTTCCATCAGCTTCTCGATGATCTGAAACGGCTTGCGTTTCAGGTGTTCCGCCAGATCGCGCACGATGATGGGCGGTTTGAGAGTGATAAGTTCGCCCGTGGCGGGCGCGACAATCTTGTCCGGCGTCCTGGCCGGAGGGGTTGCCGGCGCGCCCGCTTTGGCGGACGGCTTCTGGGTGGCCGGTCTTGGGCCGTGGGCTGCTTGCGCGGCCGACGCGGCGGGTGCGCCGCCCCGCGCGCCGCGCATATCGCCGCGTCCTCTGAAATCGGTTCGCGAGGACGGGGCGGAGGCGCGGGCGGAGGCTCTCTCCGAGGCTTGCCGCGGGGCGGGTTTGGGGGGCAGTTGGATGAAGCCCACTTTTTCGCCGATCTTGGGAACGGGCGGAGCAGGAGGCGGCAGGGGCGCCGGCGGCGGAGCGATGACGGGTGGAAGAACGACTGGGACTTGGGCGAGGACAGGCGGCGGCGCCAGGTCCGCCGGCGCGGGGGAGATGACGCCCGGAGCCGGGACGGCTTTGCCGTCTTCGGGGGAAATGATGCCCGGCGGCGCGACGGCCACCGGGGCCGGCATCGCGGCGGGCGCGGCGGGCGGAGGCGACACAAGCGGTTCGGGAATGGGAGAAGGTTCCGCCGGCTTGGGCAACTCCGCGACCGGGGCTGGCAGCGCGGGCGCGGGCGGCGCGGGCGCGGAAGGCGCGGGCGGGGGCGCAGGCGGCGCGGCGGCGGGTGGCGCGAGCGCGGGCGTGGGCGTGATTTCCGCGACGGGCAAAGGCGCAGGCGGCGCGGCGGCGGGGGGCGGCGCCAATGCGACCACCGGCGGCGGGGGCGGCGCGACTACGGGCGGCGGCGGCGGGGGCAGGCTCGCGGCGATCTGTTGTTCGAGATAAGCGCCGGTGATTTTATCAAGCGAGCTGGACGGGACCTTGGCGGCAATGCCCAGTTCCTTGGCCTTGGCAAGGACGTCCTTGCTTTCGATGCCGAGCCTCTTTGCTATATCGTAAATCCGAACGGGCATAGTTCTCGCTTTGCCAAATCTGCCAATGGGACCACAAGGGTTTCATGGCTTTAACCCGCGAAACATTGTAGTCTCCAAACTCATCACTTCACGCTATTTCTGAGCGGCGTCGCCCCCGGCGCGCCGCGCCGCCTCCACCTTGGCGGACGCCACAATCGCCTCGCCGAACCCCTTGAGCTGCTCAATCTGCTCCAGATCGGCCACTTCCACCTGGCACAAATCCTCCAGGGTCAAGAAGCCGGCATGGACCAAAATGTTGGCCTGGCCGGGGGCCAGGCCCGGAATGGCCGCCAGATGTTGCACCGCCTGGGCGACCTTTTCCTCAAAGCCCAGGGTGACGACCGTCTCCGGCTCGATGTCAATTTGCCAGCCGGTCAGCTTGGAAGTCAGCCGGGCGTTCTGGCCGCGTTTGCCGATGGCCAGGGAAAGCTGGTCCTCGGCCACCATGATTTTCACCCGCCGGCGCGCTTCGTCCACGGTGAAGACCTTGAGCTGGGCGGGGGAGAGCGCGTTGGCGATATAGGTCTTGACGTTCGCGTCCCACTTGATGATGTCCACCTTCTCGTTGTTGAGTTCGCGGACGATATTCTTGACGCGCTGCCCGCGCAGTCCGACGCAGGCCCCCACCGGGTCCACCTTGGGATCGCGGGTGTGGACGGCCAGCTTGGTGCGGAAGCCCGGCTCGCGGGCGATGCCCTTGATCTCAATGGTGCCGTCGTTGATTTCGGAGACTTCCAACTGGAACAGTTTGATGACAAATTGCGGGTCGGCGCGGGAGAGGATGATTTCCGGGCCGTGCTGGCCGGTTTCCACCGCCTTGACGTAGCAGCGGATGCGCTCGCCGATCTGGTATTCCTCCGTCGGGACGCGTTCGCGATTGGGCAGGAGGGCCTCGTACTTGCCGAGGTCAATCGTCACATCCGATCTCTCGAAGCGCCGCACCACTCCGCTCATGATGTCCCCCACCCGGTCCTTGAATTCGGTGAAGATCAAGTCCTTTTCCGCCCGGCGGATTTGCTGCATGAGGGCCTGCTTGGCCGATTGCGAGGCGATGCGGCCGAAACCGGAGGGAGTGACCTCCTTTTCCACTTCCTCCCCCAGTTGCGCGTCCGCCTTGATGCGGCGGGCGTCGAACACGGAAATCTGGTCGTGCTTGGCCGTCACCTTCTCCGACACGACCAGCTTGGCAAACACCTTGATGTCGCCCGTCTTTGTGTCAATGACACAGCGCAATTCCCGCGCCGGGCCGACGGCCTTTTTGGCGGCGGCGGTCAGGGCCTCGACGACGGCGGAGACCAACACATCCCGGCTGATCCCTTTTTCCCGTTCCCAGAATTCCAAGACGGCCAAAAAATCAGCGTTCATAACTACTTCATTTTCCCTTTGCAGGGAATAAAAAAGCCGGCAGAACCTGGCTCTCCGACTTTGCGCGCTGGACCGGTCCAGCAATACAATTTGTAACTACAAGAACATCTTAACCAAACCCCCGGAAATCGTCAAGTGGCAAGTGGCGAATAAAGCGGCGAATAAAACGCGGGGGTGCCTTTCACTTTTTTGGGTGACTCCTGTCGGCGAAGAAGCGATTTAAGATCCCGGGCCTTTGCATTGAGATCTTGAAATTCCCGCCCTTGTCCCCTATGCTGCGGCGCTCGTGAGTTCTGTCCTTTTTTGAACCCATGCCAAAAAAAATGAAAGCGAATGCAAATGAGGAGGCCAAACCGGCCGCGCCGCAGGAATTGCCCGCGCTGGCGCCGCTGACCGCCGGACAAATCCAGGAGTTGAAGGAACGCGCCGCCAAGGCGGACGAGAACTGGGATCGCTTTCTGCGCCAGGCGGCCGATTTGGAAAACTATAAGAAACGCGCCACCCGCGAACGCCTGGAGGCGGTCACGTTCGCCAACCAGGCGCTCCTCCAAAAACTGATCCCCACGCTCGACGCCTTTGAAATGGCCCTGGCCGCCCCCAATCCCGATCCCGCCACCCGGTCCCTGCGCGACGGCATCCTCATGGTTTCCAACCAGCTCAAATCCACCCTGGCCGAGGCCGGCCTGGAGGAAATTGACGCCACCGGCAAGGAGTTCGACTCCGCCCTCCACCATGCCGTCTCCCAGGAGGAAACGGCCAAGGTCCCCGAAGGCCGCGTTGTCCGGCAAATTCGCAAAGGCTACAAGTTCCAAAACCGCCTCCTCCGCCCCGCCGGCGTCATCGTGGCCAAAAAACCGGCCCCCTGATCCCGCCTATGGCCAAACGCGATTACTACGAAGTCCTCGGCGTGGGCCGCGACGCCGACACGGAGGAAATCAAGAAGGCCTACCGCAAGCTGGCCCTCAAGTTCCATCCCGACCGCAATCCCAACGACAAGACCGCCGAGGAAAAATTCAAGGAACTGGGCGAGGCCTACGAAATCCTCAACGACCCCCAGTCCCGCGCCGCTTACGACCGCTTCGGCCATGGCGCTTTCGGGCCGCGCGCCCGCCAGCCCGGCGCCGGCAGCTTCCACGACCCCGGTGAAATCTTCCGCGAAGTCTTCGGCGGCGGCAGCATTTTTGACGACTTGTTCGGCACGGGCGGCCGCGGCGCCGCCGGGGCCGGTGGGCGCGGCGAGGACCTCCGCTACGACATGGAGATTTCCTTCCTGGAAGCCGCCCGGGGTTGCGAAAAGGAAATCACTGTCAATAAGTTGAGTCCGTGCGAGACTTGCGGCGGCAGCGGCGCGGAAAAAGGGGCGTCCGCCAAGTCCTGCCCCGGCTGCAACGGGCGCGGCCAGGTCATCACCTCCCGCGGGATTTTTAGCATCGCCCAGACCTGCCCGCGCTGCGGCGGGCGCGGGAGTATTATTGACAATCCTTGCCGGCCCTGCGCCGGCAGCGGCCGCCGCGAACGCTCCGCCAGGATCACCATCAAAATTCCCCCCGGCGTGGATACCGGAGTGCGCCTCCGTTCCGGCGGCAACGGCGAGGCGGGAATCCAGGGCGGCTCCCCCGGGGATCTGCACATCGTGTTGCATGTCCAGCCCCATGAGATTTTTCAGCGCGACGGCGACGACCTGCTTTGCGAAGTGCCCATTAGCTTCGCCCAGGCCGCCCTCGGCGCCGAGATGGAAGTGCCCACCCTGGACGCGCCCGTTTCGGTCAAAATCCCTCCCGGCACGCAGAACGGGGCCGTTTTTCGCCTCAAAGGCCGCGGCGTCAGGAACCTCCAGGGATACGGCCAGGGCGATTTGCTCGCCCGCGTCCAGGTGGAAATCCCGACCCGCCTGAACTCCGAGCAACAAGCCAAGCTGGAGGAATTCGCCCGCCTCTGCGACGAGAGCGTCCACCCCCTGAGCAAGAGTTTCTTTGACAGGGCTAAGCGGCTGTTCCGCTGAGGGATGGGAGGGATGGGAGGAATGGGTAGGATGGGAGGAATGGGTAGGATGGGAGGAATGGGAAGGATGGGGGGGATGGGAGGGGTGAGGCGGGGAGGTTTGTGCTGCGGGCGGCCTATTTTTTGTTTTGCATTTATTGTGTTGCCATTATTACTTTCGGCCAGATGCACCGCTTTTACCTGCCTCCCGCGCAATGCCGGCCGCCCCTCCTGGAATTGACCGGGCGCGAAGCCCATCATGCCCGCGAGGTCCTCCGCCTGGATCGCGGCGCCCGCGTCGCCGTCGTGGACGGAGCCGGCCGGCAATTCCTTTGCGAGGTCCGCGATGGGGACCGCCATCGTGTCTGCCTGGCCGTCACGAGCGCCACCGCCTCGGCCGCGCCCTCCACCCGCGTCACCCTCATCCAGGCCGTGCCCAAAGGAAAGGTCTTCGAGGCCATCATCCAGAAAGCCACCGAACTGGGCGTCGCCCGCCTCTTTCCCCTCCTGTCGGAGCGCGTCGCCACGCGGTTGGACGGCGCCCAGGCGCGGGACAAGGCGGAAAAATGGCGCCAGACGGCCATCGAAGCCATCAAACAATGCGGCCAGCCCTGGCTGCCCGAAGTGGAAGAACCGCTCTCCTTGAAGGCGTTGCTGGCCCGGGACTTGTCCTTCGACCTCGCCCTGGTTGGCTCGCTCCAGGGCGATGGACGTCATCCCCGCCTCTATTTCCAGCAATACGAGGCCGAACATCAGAGTCGTCCCCAATCCGTCGCCGCATGGATCGGCCCCGAGGGCGACTTCACCGGGGAAGAATTGGACCTGATTCGCGCCACCGGCGCCCGCCCGATTGATTTGGGGCCTCTGGTCTTGCGCAGCGAAACGGCCGCGCTCTGCACCCTCGCGATCATCAACTACGAACTCCAGGCGCCGCTCTCTCATCCTCCCTCGTGACATGGCTCAGGATGGGATGCGGCCGGCTTGGGGAAATGGATCGGGAACGCGGCGGAGGGTCTCGGACGAAGCCAGTTCCTTCAACCGTTGCGCCACGGTTTTTTGCTGGCCGGGGAAAATGTAATCGGGCGCAATTTCACTCAACGGCTGCAACACAAAGCGGCGCAAATGCGCGCGCGGATGGGGCAAAACCAAATCGGGCGCGGCCACGGTTTGCGAGCCAAAGGCGATCAGATCCAGGTCAATCACGCGGGGTTCGTTGAGGATTTTTTTCGGCGGGCGTCCGAGTTGTTTTTCAAAGGAGCGCAATCGGGCCAGCAAGGATTGCGGCGTTTCGGAGGCGCGCGGAATCAGGCCCGCCACCGCGTTGATGAACCGCGCCGAGCCGGGCGGGCAGTCCACCGGGGTGGTTTCCCACAGCGAAGAGCGGCGCAGCGGCAGGTCGGAGAGCGATTGCAGGAGGCCGAAGGCGCGGAGGACGTTTTCGCGCGAATCGCCCAGATTGGAGCCGAGGGCCACGAAGGCCACGAAGGCCATTGCGGATTGCATGGAATTAGGAATTCTGAATTAGGAATTTTGAATTAGGAAAGGGGGATCGTTCCATTTCACTATTCACCATTCACCATTCACAATTCTTAGCGCAGGCTCAGAACGTCCTGCATGTCGTAAAGGCCGGGGGTTTTCCCCACGACCCATTGCGCGGCGCGCAAGGCCCCGCTGGCAAAGGTTTCGCGGCTGGAGGCTTTGTGCGTCAATTCCAGCCGTTCTCCTGGCGCGGCGAAAATGACCGTGTGATCGCCCACCACATCGCCGCCGCGCAGGGAGTGCATTCCGATTTCGGCGCGGGTGCGCTCGCCGGTTAATCCTTCCCGGCCATGACGGAGCGCGCCGGAGGAAGGCAGTTGGCGGGAGTCGGCCACGATCCGGGCCAGCGATTTGGCCGTGCCGCTGGGGGCGTCCTTTTTCAAACGATGGTGCATTTCGACAATTTCCACATCGAATTCTGGCCCAAGAATTTCGGCGGCCTTGCGGGTCAGCCAGAACAAGGCGTTGACGCCGGTGGAAAAGTTGGAGCTGAAGACCACCGGGATTTGCGAGGAGACCCGGGTGAGTTCCTTTTGTTCGGCGTCGGAATGGCCGGTGGTGCCGATGACGATGGGCTTCTTGTGTTCGGCGCAGATTTCCGCCAGCGCGACCGTGCTTTCGTGGAAGGTGAAAGCAATGACCACGTCGCCCGCGGCGATGAACGAGCGGAGGTCCTGCCCGAGATCAAACTGGCCCGCGATGGCGAAGCCGGGGAGGGTTTGGGCGCAATGAGCCACGGCCTGTCCCATGCGGCCCCTGGCGCCGGCGATGATGATGCGGGTCATTGGGGAAGCAGGCCGCAACGGGCGAGGGTTGCTTTGAGCGTTTCGCGGTTCTTCGGGTTCATCGGGACGAGCGGCAGGCGGTATTCTTCCTGGACTTGCCCCATCATGGCGAGCGCGGCCTTGACGGGGATCGGATTGGTCTCGATGAATAAATCCCGGAACAGCGGATGATACTTCTCCTGCAACCGGCGGGCGGTGGCGAAATCGCCGGCGGCGGCGGCGCGCACCATTTGCGTCACCTGCCTGGGGATGACGTTGGAGGCGACGCTGATGACGCCGTGGGCGCCCAAGGCCATGAAGGGCAGTGTCAAGGCGTCGTCGCCGGAGAGGATGGTGAAATGTTTGCCCAGGGCGGCGCGCAACTGGGTGATGCGGTCGGGGTTGCCGCCGGCTTCCTTGATGCCCACCAGGCGGGGCGTCGCCGCGGCCAGGCGGCGGACGGTCTCCACCGCGATTTCCACGCCGCAGCGGGAAGGGATGCTGTAAAGAATAAGGGGCAGCTTGGTGGCGCGGCTGATTTCCAGGAAATGCTGGTAAAGGCCCTCCTGGGTGGGCTTGTTGTAATAAGGGGCGACCTGGAGGGAGCCGTCCGCCCCCACTTTCTCCGCCCCCTTGGTCAGGTAAATGGCTTCGCTGGTGGAATTGGCGCCGCTGCCGCCGAGGACCTTGATCTTGCCCGCGGCAAATTCCACCGCGTAGGCGATGACTTCAATATGCTCCTCGTAATCCAGCGTGGGCGATTCCCCCGTCGTTCCGACCGGCACAATGCCGTCCACGCCCGCGCTGATTTGAGCGCGGACCAGGCGGCGGAGCGCGTCCGCATCAATCTCGCCATTGTGGAAAGGTGTGACAATGGCCGTGTAAGTTCCTTTAAACATGATGGGGGGAGAGTAAGGTCTGGCGCGCAAAAATCAAAGGATATTTATCTTGGCAGCAGCCGATTTCCCGGCGAACCTGTCGCTTCAAGGAGTAGGAAAAGAATGAAGTTCCAACTAAAGAAGCCGGAGGAGTGGGCATCGCTCTTGAGCGTGGCCGCGCTGACCGTGGTGTGTCTGGCGCCGTTCCTGGGCAAGGCGTTTCACATGGACGATCCTCTGTTCATCTGGTCTGCCCGCCAGATTCAGTCGCACCCTTTGGATTTCTACGGGTTCGACCTGAATTGGGTGGGCGGGATGGCGCCCATGTCGAAGGTGATGGAGAACCCGCCGCTGGCCTCGTACTATCTGGCGCTGGTCGGATGGCTGTTCGGCTGGAGCGAACCGGCGTTGCACGCGGGCTTTTTGCTGCCGGCGCTGATGGTGGTTCTCGGCACGCACCGTCTGGCGCGCCATTTTTGTTCCCACCCTTTCCAGGCCGCGCTGGCCGTCCTGGCAACGCCCGTTTTCGTGCTGTGCGGCACCGGCCTGATGTGTGATGTCATGATGCTGGCCTTCTGGGTGTGGGCGATGTGTTTCTGGATGGAGGGGTTGGAAAAGGGGAGCCGGGCGGAGTTGTTTATCTCCGCGCTTTTGATGGCGGCCTGCGCCATGACCAAATACTTCGGGGTTTCGCTGGCGCCGTTGTTGCTGGCGCATGCTCTGCTAGGAAAGTATCCGGTCCGCCGCTGGCTTCCTTTTCTCGCGGCGCCGCTGGTCATCCTGGGTCTTTATCAGTGGTGGGCATTCCGGCTGTATGGGCACGGCCTGCTGGGCGGGGCGGTCGCGTATGCCGTCGGGGTCCGGGTCGGCGTTGGGCTGCCTGGGCGGCTGCTGACCTCGTTTGCTTTTATGGGCGGCTGCATGGCGGTGCTGCCGGCAGCGGTTCCTTTTCTGTGGGGTGCCCGCCGGGCGCTGGCGGCAATTCCGGCGTTCGCTCTGGTGGCCTTGGCCAGTGTGATGATGAAACAAGTCGGGGTTTTCAAGGTGGCGGACGGCCAGGGCGTGCGATGGGGGTACGTGCTGCAACTCTCCTTCTGGGTGGTGGGTGGGTTGAGCCTGGGCGCGCTGGCGGTCGCGGATTGGCGGCGCCACAAAACCACGGCGTCACTGTTGTTGATTCTGTGGGTGGCGGGAACGTTTGTTTTCACCTCGGTTTTGAACTGGACGGTGAGCGGCCGCAATATATTGCCGATGCTCCCGGCGGCGGCATTGCTCCTGATACGCCGCGTCGAAGCACGGGCGCGTTTCGGCGGGGGCCGCCCGTGGCCGCTTTTGTGGTTGCCCCTGGCTTTTTCCCTCGGAGTGGCGCTGCTGGCGGGATGGGCGGATTACCGGTTGGCCGGCTCGGAGCGCGCCGCGGTTTCGGCCTTCCAACAGAGAGCCGGACCGGACGCGCAAACGGCCTGTTTCGAGGGCCATTGGGGATTCCAATACTACATGGAGCAAATGGGGGCGGCTCCGCTGGACGAGTTCCATCCCTCCCTGAAGCCAAACCAGGTGATCGTGATCCCGCTCAACAACTGCTATTTGTTCCGGCCGCCCGGAAACCTGGAGGGCTGGTTCCAGTACGAAGGGGAATCGCCGCGCTGGTTGACGACGATGAACGAACATGTGGGCGCGGGCTATTACAGCGACGGCTGGGGCCCGCTGCCGTTCGTTTTTGGCCGCGTGCCGATGGCGCAGTACGCGGTGTGGCGCGCGCGTTAGCGCCCGTGCAAAAACAAGTTCCGAATATCAGGCGCAATTCAATCATAACCGTCGTTGCGCCGTGAAGGGGCGGATTTCACTTTTTTGGGTGACTCCTGTCGGCGAAGAAGCGATTCAAGATCTCGGGCCTTTCCATTGAGAATTGGTCATTGTCTCGGATGCGGTTTGACAGGGCGGGGGCGGGGATTAGGTTTTGGGCTGCATGTCGAAGAAAACGCCTGACTGCATCCGGCTCCGGGGGGTGCGGCAGAATAATTTGAAGAATATTGACCTGGATGTGCCGCTGCGAAAGTTGGTGGTCATCTCGGGGTTGAGCGGGTCGGGGAAAAGTTCGCTGGCGTTTGAAACGCTTTTCGCGGAGGGGCAGCGGCGTTATATCGAAACCTTTTCGCCCTACGCGCGGCAGTTCCTGGACCGGATGGACAAGCCGCAAGCCCGCCGCATCGAAGGGATCCCGCCCGCCATCGCCATCGAGCAGCGGAACAGCGTCAAGTCCACCCGCTCGACTGTCGGAACGATGACGGAGATCACCGACTACGCGAAAGTCGTCTGGGCACAACTGGCGCGGTTGCATTGCCGCGGTTGCGGCAAGCCGGTGGCCCAGGAGCCGCCCCAGAAAATCTGGCCGGTCCTGCGCGCGCAGGCGGCGGAGGCGGAAGCGCTGGTCACGTTCACGCTGGATTTGAGCGAGAAGTTCTCGTTGGAAGAATCGCTGGCCCTGGTGGGACGGCAGGGTTATCAGCGGCTTCTGGTGGACGGGGAAGTGGTGACGCTGAACGAGGCGTTGGCGCGGCTGAAGGGTTCGGCACTCACGGTGGTTCAGGACCGGTTGAAATTGAAGGAGTCGAACCGGGCGCGGTTTGTCGAGGCGTGCGAGCAGGCGTATCATTTTGGGAAAGGCAAACTGGCGGTGTCCATGCTGGCGGAGGAGGGGAGGATTTTGGAGACGAAACGTTTTTCCAACCGGTTGCACTGCGCGGATTGCGACCTGGAGTATCGCGAGCCTTCGCCAGCCTTGTTCAGTTTCAATCATCCGGTGGGCGCGTGCCCGGCCTGCAAGGGTTTCGGGCGGGTCATAGCCATTGATTACAACGCGGCCATTCCGGACCGCTCCAAAACTCTGGCGGGCGGGGCGGTCAAACCCTGGCAAACCAAGTCAGGCGCGGAGTGCCAGGAGGATTTGTTGAAATTCGCCAAGCTGCGCCAAGTGCCGGTGGATGTGGCTTTCCGGGAGTTGCCCAAGGAATTGCAGGACTGGGTGGTGGAAGGCGACCCCGGCTACGGCCAGGATCAGGCGCATCAATGGCCGCGCGCCTGGTACGGCGTCAAGGGTTATTTTCGCTGGCTGGAATCCAAGGCGTATAAGATGCACGTCCGCGTGCTGCTGGCCCGCTATCGCACCTACAATGTCTGCCCGGCTTGCCACGGGGCGCGCTTTCAACCGGAGACGCTGCTCTACCGGATTGGCGGGACGGAGCCGGCGCGGAAGGCGGATGGCGGATGGCGGATGGATGGGACGGAGGCCGGGGGCGGGTTGACGCTGGCGGATTTTTACCGGCTGCCGGCGCGGGAGGCCCTGCGGTTTGTGGAGGGGCTGATCGCGGGCCGGCTCGGAACGGAGGCGTCCGATCCGCGGCGTTTGGCGCTGGAGGAAGTCCGTTCGCGGCTGGCCTATTTGCTGGACGCCGGGCTGGGTTACCTGGGCCTGGACCGCATGACCCGTTCGCTCTCCGGCGGCGAAACCGAGCGGGTCGCCCTGGCCGGCTGCCTGGGTTCGCGGCTGGTCAATACGTTGTTTGTGCTGGATGAACCGAGCGTGGGATTGCATCCGCGCGACACGGCCCGCCTGGTGGGCATCGTGCGGCGGTTGCGCGACGCCGGCAACACGGTGGCGCTGGTGGAGCACGAGGCGGGGGTGATGCGGGCGGCGGATCAAATCATTGATCTGGGTCCCGGCCACGGCGCCTCGGGCGGGGAGGTGGTTTTTCAAGGGACTTACCAGGAAATCCTGCGCGCGCCGCAATCGTTGACAGGGCAGTACCTGGCGGGAAAGAAGCGGATCGAGATTCCCGCGCGGCGGCCGGTCTTGTTGGGCGGCAAGCAGTCAACACGAAAATCCAGCGCGGACACGCCGGCCCTGATTTTGCGGGGCGCGAATCTGCACAACTTGCGGGACCTGACGGTGGAAATTCCGCTGGGCCGGCTGATTTGCGTGACGGGAGTGAGCGGCTCCGGCAAAAGCACGCTGGTGCGCGAGGTGCTGCTGCCGGCCTTGCGGGAACGGCTGGCGGGGGAAACCGCCGCGCCGCCAGCCGGGGAAGAGGAGGACGGCGAGACGCCGGACGCGGAGGCGGCGCCTCCGGGCGGCCCTTTGCTGGAAGGCTGGGAGCATCTGGGGCGGGTCGTCGCGGTGGACCAATCTTTGCTGGGCCGGACGCCGCGCTCCAATCCGGCGGTTTATATCGGGGCGTTTGACGAAATCCGCGAGTTGTTTGCGCGGACCCCCGCCGCCGAACAACGCGGCTTGAGCGCCAGCGCCTTCAGTTTCAATTCCGCGCAGGGCCAGTGCGAACGCTGCCGGGGCGCCGGTTTTGAAAAGATTGAAATGCAGTTTCTAAGCGATGTCTTTGTCCGCTGCCCGGATTGCAACGGGCGGCGCTACCGCGCGCACATTCTCCAGGTCATGGCGGAGCCGGCCGGGCGGCGCCGGTGGAACATCGCCGATTTGCTGGAAGCGACGGTGGATGAAGCCATCGAATTCCTGAACGGTTTTGGCCAGTCGCGTCACGCGGAGCGGGCGGCGGCCAGCCTGAAACTTTTGCAGGAAGTCGGGCTGGGTTATGTGCGGCTGGGGCAGCCGATCAACACGTTGTCCGGCGGGGAAAGCCAGCGGCTCAAGCTGGTGAGCCACCTGGCGCGATGCGGCACAAACGAAACGAGCATGGAGAAAGACGCCGGGAAACCGGCGTTGTTCATCTTTGATGAGCCGACGACGGGGTTGCATTTTGAGGATGTGCGGGTGCTGCTCAAGGTTTTTCAACGGCTGGTCGAAGCGGGCCATACGGCGCTGGTCATCGAGCACAATTTGGATGTGATAAAATCGGCGGATTGGGTCATTGACCTCGGCCCGGAAGGCGGGGAAGAGGGAGGCAAAATCGTGGTCCAAGGCACGCCCGAACAAGTGGCGGCGTCGCCCCAAAGCCACACGGGAAAGGCGCTGGTTGGGGTGTTGTTCCAGAACGACCACAAGGGGAGGTGTTAAACTGGGCGGCGCGGCAAACGCCATCCCGCCGTTGGGCACTCCGTTTGCTAATTTAATACTAATGAATGTCAAATTAGTATTTGTCGAACTACTAATTTAGTATATTTTAGTATGAAATTAGTAATTCGACGAATATGAGAAAGCCTGAAAAACCGCCTTCCTTCACACAGCTCCTTGGAGAGATGAAGGACCCGATGAAATTGGTGGAGTTGGCGCAGAGGCAGCGTGCCTCGCGTGATTATCTTTCCTGGGACATGGTGATGAGGCGTTCTCCACCAGAAGGCCATTCGGTTCGGGATTTGTGGTTGGCGACGAAACTGCAACGGAACGGGGTGCTGAAGCCGATTCCATTACAGGACAAGCTGGGGGCGCCATTCCGCTTCTGTGTGCCTGAACTTGTATTGGAATATCTTCATAGCATTGATGTAAAAGCAGGCGGAGCGATTGGCATCCCGGAGCCGATCATCAACCCTCAAACGCGGGACCAATACCTGATCCGGTCCTTGATGGAGGAAGCCATTACCTCCAGCCAGTTGGAGGGAGCGGCCACCACACGGGAGGTGGCGAAAGAAATGATCCGAACCGGGCGGAAGCCGCGCGATAAGGATGAACAAATGATTCTCAATAATTATGCGACCATGCAGCGGATCACGCAGTTAAAGGATCGGGAATTATCGCCCGAAATGGTGTTTGAGATTCATCGTTTGGTAACGGAAAAAACACTGGATGACGAGTCCGCCGCCGGGCGATTGCGCCGGACGGAAGAGAAACTGGTCGTGGGTGATCCCTGGACTGACGAAGTATATCATGATCCGCCGCCGGCGGAGGAACTGCCCAGCCGGCTCAAGGAAATGTGTGAATTTGGGAACCTTCAGACGCCGGATTATTTTATCCATCCCGTCATTCGCGCCATTATTCTTCACTTCTGGCTGGCGTACGACCATCCGTTTGTTGATGGGAACGGGAGGACAGCGCGCGCTCTTTTCTATTGGGAGATGCTGCGCCAAGGCTATTGGCTTTTTGAGTATATCTCCATTTCGGCGATCCTGCGGAAGGCTCCGATCCAATACGGGCGTTCGTTCCTTTATACAGAGACGGACGACAATGATTTGACGTATTTTGTGGTGGCCCAGATGAAAGTCATTGATCGAGCCATCAGGGAGATGCATGAATATATTGACCGTAAAACCCTGGAATTGCGCGGATTGGAGTCCCAATTGCGGGCGCTTGATCTCTTTAATCACCGTCAGGTGGCAGTGATTCGCCACGCTCTAAACCACCCTGGGCAACAGTACACCATCGAAAGCCACCAAACCAGCCATAATGTGGCATATCAGACTGCCCGCACTGATCTGTTGAATCTTCATTCTCGCGGGGTGCTTGAACAAAAGAAGAGGGGAAAAACAATGGTCTTTAGTGTTCCCAATGATCTGGGTGAGCGACTTAGGAAACTTGAGAAAACCCTGGACCGGAAATGAGCGTAAACAAGTGGCGGCGTCGCCCCAAAGCCACACGGGAAAGGCGCTGGTTGGGGTGTTGTTCCAGGGCGGCCACAAGGGGTTGTGGTTAGCGCCTTAGACAGTCCGCAACAATGACGACAATTCGTTGTTGGTGGCAAAATCTTTTCTTGTTTGTAAGTGCTTGTGCTGCAAGTATTAGCATGAAAAACAACCCGAATTCGACGCCGAATTGTCACTTTATTGCAATTCTGGCTTTGACATCGCGGTACCAGTATGTATTCTAATGCCGCGGCGGCGGTTTATTTGGGTTGGGAATGCGGCTCACCGGAGCGTTCCGAATTCACCCAACCGCGCTTTTTTGCAGGATTTGCAAGCGGCAACAATTGCCGTCATTTAATGAACCCAAATCCTGAAACGGTGTCAGAATTTTATGTCGAGTAAGAGAGTCAGCCTGATGAAGAGCCCGAGCGTTGGCAAGCCATTTACCGCATCCAGCAAGAAGGGGGTGGCGGAGAAGAAGGCCCGCTTCAGCTTCGACGCGCAAACGGAGGGCCAGGCCAAAGCCGGCAACGGCCAAACCGCCAACGGCCAGCATCCGGCCGCGCCGGCGGCAGTTTCTCATGCGCCTCTGGCGGTTTTGCCCTCGGGAATCGTAACGATCGAGTCTCCGATCATCGTGGAGAAGATCAAGGACCTGCTGCGGATCGCTCAAGAGCAGGGCTATCTGACTTACGACGATATCAATGACGCCTTGCCCGACGAGGTGGTGACGCCGGAAGTGCTGGATGCCATTTATTCCAAACTGCGGGGTTTCGAGGTGGAGATCGTGGAGGCGCCCGATTTGGAGCGGCCCAAACCGGCCGAGCCGGAGGAGGAGGAGGAGAGCCGGCTGGATATTCTGGATGACCCGGTGCAGATGTACCTGCGGCAGATGGGCAAGGTGCCATTGCTCACGCGCGAGCAGGAGGTGGAGATTTGCAAACGAATCGAAGAAGGGGAAACGGCGGCGCGGCGGATTCTCTTCGAGTTCGGCTTCACCGGCAAGGAGCATGTGGCGCTGGCGGAGAAACTTCTCTCCGATCCGCCCCGCGAACGGTTTGACCGGGTTATCGTTGACAAAAAGGTGGAAAGCCGCGCCACCCATCTGTCGGTGTTGCGCCGGCTGGTCAAACGCGCCCGGGCGCTGGACCTGCAGCTCGACAAGGCCTTTGACCAGACCCTCCCCGCCAATGGCAAGCCGGCCGCGCCCAAGGCCATGAAGGAATTTGAGCGCCTAAACAAGACGCTCCAGGCCAGCTTCCCCAAGTTTTACTACAAACCCAAGGTCTCCGAGGAAATCATGCTGGTGTCGGACAACGTGTCGGACCAGATTCAAACCACGTTGCGGGCCATTCAGGATTTGCAGCTTCGGCGCAAATCGGCCGGAACCACGGCCCAACTGGCCGCCGCGCGGGCCAAACTGGCGGAGTTGGAAAAATTTGTGCGCATGCCGCACGAGCAATTCACCGCCGCGCATCGGGAGATGAAAAGGGCGGCGAGCCGGGCCGACGAGGCCAAATGCGAAATGGCCGCGGCCAATCTGCGGCTGGTCATTTCCATCGCCAAAAAACACACCAACCGCGGCCTCTCCTTCCTGGATTTGATCCAGGAAGGCAACATGGGGCTGATGAAGGGCGTGGAAAAATTTGAATACCAGCGCGGCTACAAGTTCTCCACCTATGCCATCTGGTGGATTCGCCAGGCCATCACCCGCGCGGTGGCGGACCAGGCCCGCACCGTGCGCATCCCCGTCCACATGATCGAAGTCATCAACCGCCTCATGCGCGTGCAAAAGCGGCTGATGCAGGAATTGGGGCGCGAGGCCGAGCCGGAGGAAATCGCCGACGAGTTGAACCTGACCGTCGAGCGCGTGCGCGCCATTTTGAAGATGGCGCAGCAATCCGTTTCCTTGCAGGCCCCGGTGGGGGACGGCGACGACGCCAGCGTGGGCGATTTCATCGAGGACAAAAAGGCGGCCAACCCATCGGATGTGACGAGCTACAGTTTGCTCAAAGACACCTTGAGCGACGTGCTGGCGACGTTAACCGAGCGGGAGCGGAGAATAGTGGAGATGCGGTTCGGGCTGGTGGACGGCTACGAGCGGACGCTGGAAGAGATCGGGCGCCAGTACAACGTCACCCGCGAGCGCATTCGGCAAATCGAGGCCAAGGCCCTGCGCAAGATGCGCCATCCCACCCGTCTGCGCCACCTGCAAGGCTTCCTGGAGAGCGAGCAGACCATTTTTCAATAAGGGCGGAAGCTGGGGCACGAGGGCTGCGCAAACATGCGACGTTGATGCTGCGAGGCGCGGGCTCGTCATCCTGCCCTGGCCACAGAAAACAGCATGTTGAAATGTGAGGAACTCCCTTCTCTCGGGAGAACAAATTATGAATATAATGCTCCGTTTGCAGGAATTGGACAATCTCATCGTCGAACACACAAAGCCGCCAGTTTTGGCCATACTTCGCAGCAAACTTCAGCCGGTGATGGAACAAGTTGAGGCGTATCAGGCAGCGGATTTGTTGCGGGATGGGGTTTATGAACTGAGGGCGAGATTTGGCACGGTGAACTATCGCCTGCTGTATTTCTTTCATGGCCAAAATGTGGCGGTGCTGGCACATGCCATCACCAAAGAAGATGAAATTCCGACAGTTGAGATAGACCGGGCGTTGGAGCGCAAGATGGCTTTTGCGGCAAACCCATCCGCCCACACTTTTATAGGAGACCTTGATGATGCGTAGTCAAAAAAACGGGAAGAAATCCAACGATGCGCTCGCGCTCATGGACAAACTGGCGGGGCCTAACCAGGAAATGCTCGATTTGTTGGAACAGGAGGAGGCCAACCTCGACATCGCTCGCAAGATTTTCCAGCTTCGCTCCAAAGCAAAATTATCCCAAGCCGAGCTTGCCAGGAAAGTTGGGACCACCCAATCCGTCATTTCGCGGCTGGAAGATGCGGACTATGACGGTCATTCGCTGGTGATGCTCCGGCGCATCGCGGCAGCCCTCGAGAAACGCCTGGAAATCCGCTTTATGCCGGGCCGCAAGCTTCAGCCCGCGTAATTCGCGAGCCGCCAGGATTTCTATTTGACGGGACTGGCGTTCTGGAGTATGGTAACCCATGAACACGAAATTAAGGATATTGAGTGCCGCTTTGCTCATGCTCGCCCCGGCCGGCGTGGCCCTGGCGGCTGAACCCACGGCTTTTTCCCTGATCAAGGAGGGAAACAAGTACATCGGCGAGCAGAGCAAGGACAAAGTGGTGCAAATCCGCTCCGAAAAATCCGCCGGAACCATCACTCCGAATATATGGTACGTGGTCTATTATGATCCCGATGCCACATTGAAAGCCGTTGAAGTCAAATTCGGCGCGGGACAAAAGATGGACGTGTCGCGGCCCTTGCGGCTGTTGGAACCCATCACCGGCGCGGACAAAGTGCTGGATTCATCCAAATTGAAAGTGGATTCCGACAAGGCGCTGGACATCGCCAGGTCCCAACCGCTTTTGAAGGCCCTCACGCTGACCTCCTCGCAGTTCTGGCTGGAGCACAGTGAGGCAGGGCCCCGGTGGAAGATCCAGCTCTGGGCCGCCAAGCTCAATCATCCCGCCGATCAAGTGGACGTGGGCGAGGTTTATCTTTCCACCGCCGACGGCTCCGTGCTTCGCAACGACCTGCATCCGAACAGCGCCAATTAAGCCGCTGCTTCCACCTGGCCGAGTTGGCGGAAATTGTGGACCCACGGGTCTATGCGGCAGATGCCTTGATACTCGCAACGGTCGCAGGCGCGCTGGGTTCCTTTTTGGAAAGGGTTGATCTGGATGTCGCCGGCAAAAATGGCCCGTCCCATGCGCATGAGGTTCTCTTCCACCTGATCGAGCATTTGCCCAAAGGCGGCGTGGTCCATCGGGTCCGGGACGCCGGCGTAAGGCTGGCCGTCGTTTTTCAAGCGGTAGTTGAACTGGGTGCCTTTGGTCTCGCCCCGGTTGTCCAAATGGGGAAGGGCTGCGAGGTCAAAGCGGCCGGCATGTTTGTAGGCGGCCTGCCAGGCGGGCGTCTGGTTGAGCAGGACATCGTGGCGCGTTTCGCCGGGTTTGAAATTGCCGCGCAGGTTGATGTAGAAAACGCCGGCGGGAATCAGGCGGGCCGCGCCGAAGAATTTCTCCGGATGGGGAAGCCGGCGCAGGACGCTGAGATAGGCCGGCAATTGCAGTTGCACGCCGTGCCGGAGCAGCACGGGATCCAGTTTGTGCAGACTCGATTTGTAATCCACGACGACGGCCAGCGCATCCGGGCCGTCGGGGCAAAGGTCAATCCGGTCAATCCGCCCGCGAAAAACCAGGCGGCGGCCGGAACCCAGGTCCAGTTCCCAGGCGGGCAAACCGCCTTCGTCCGGCGGCCCGCCAAATTCCACCTCGGCGGCGCTCGGTTCAAAATCGTATTGACTCATCCATTCCACCATGGCCGCCACGAAATCCTCCAGCGCGCGCGCCATGCCGCGCGCGGCGAAACGGGACGGGGCGTCGGCCGCGAGCAGGCCCGCCTCGAATTGGGGAATGAGCGCGTCGCAGATGGCCGCCACGCGGCGGCGGGCTTCGGGCGCGGCCAGCTCGTGCCACGTTTTTTTCTCCGCCTGAAGCTGCTCGTGGAATTTCTGCAGCGCCAGGTGCTGGAAGGAGCCTTTCTGACGGGCATCCAATTCAAACAGAATCCGCTCCTCCGCCTGCAAACCGGAATTGACGAAATAGCGGAAGGCGCAGGCCGCGAATTGTTCGATGCGGCTGACGGAGGCGCGCAAGGCCGGGCCGTAAAGCTGCTCCGCCAGCGCGGGGGAAAGCCGCTCCGGCCCGGAACGGGGGGCGAAGAATTTTATTTGTGAACGCAACGAGGCCAGGGCGGGCAACGCCAGCAGGCCCTCCCAAGCGCCGCCGGAATCCGCAGCGCGGAGCAGCCGGGGGACCAATTCGCAGGCGTGGAGGGGCGCGCTTTCATCGGGGCCGGCGAAGTTTTCGATTTCCAGCCGCGGAAAGAGTTTTTGGAGATGGAGGAAAAAGGGGGATGGATTGAGCGGTTGATCATCTGCGTCGCGCTGGGCGCAGGACACCACCAGCCGCCTTCGGGCGCGCGTGCAGGCGATGTAGCCCAAAAATCGCTCGCGGCTCAGGATTTGCCGCAGGCCGGGGCCAAGCACGAGGCCGCGCCCGCCCAGCTCGGCGCAATCGGAGTCGGTGAGGAGATGGCGCGGCGGAGGCGGCGCGGGAAAGACGGATTCGTTGAGGCCCAGCACCAGGGCCAGTTGCAAATCGGGGTTGCGCGAGCGATCCACCGTCCCGATCAACACCTGGTCCAGCGCCGGCGGAATAACGCCCACCGTCAGCCCGGCCAGGCCGGCTTCCAGGATGGCCAGCCATTCGGACAAAGGCAGCGGCTCGCCGGCGAACGCCAGCGCCACGTCATCGAGCCACGCATTCATTTGCTGCCAGACGGTCGCGTGGAATTGTGGATGGGAAAGAGGCCCTTCCGGGGCATCCTGGAGTTTGGCCAGGGATGCTTCGATTTGCAGCGAACGCCAGAATTCGCGCAAGGCGGCGGCCAATCTCGGGCCGTCGGGACGAAGCGGGCCGCCGCGGGTGGCAAGGTTTTCCCTCAGTTGCAAAAAGGGGGCGACCCATTGCCGGCGCAACGACTCGGCGATGGGCGGTTTGCCGTCTTCATTCGGGAAAGGCTGCGTCCAGGTTTCTCCTTTCCAGCCGCGGGCCAGGGCTTCGTTCTCCAGGCGGTCAATGGCCTCTTCGTCGCCGGAAATCAGGCCGGTTTTGAGCGCGCTGAACCAATCCTCGTGCCGCCAGTCAAAGGCCGTTACGCGCAGGGCGTTGCGGGTCAACTCCGCCAGCGGATGGTGCGCGGACGGCTCGCGGCGATCGAGGAAGAACGGAATCCCGTACCGTGAGAAAACGCGCCGCAACACATCGTGGTACCCTTCCAGACTGCGCAACAAAACAGCCGTCTCGCGAAAGCGCCCGCCCGCGTGGACAAATCGGAGAATCTCGCGGGCGGCGAGAACGGCCTCGCCTTCGGGATTGGCGCATACCGCGGCGCGCAGCGACCCCTGCATATCATTCCTCCCATCCTTCCCATCCATCCCATCCAAATTGGCGCACACTGCGCCGTGCAGGGGCTGCGGCGCGGCGGCGGATTGGTCATCGGGAAACGGAGCCGGTTGCGCCCAGTTCTCTTCCAGGTGGCGCAAGACCGGATTTTCCGCGAAGCGGCCGGACGAAGGACGGCGGCGGAGAATTTCCGTCTCCAGCCGGACGCCGGGCACGGCGGAAAGTTTCTTCCAACAATTCTGCCGCGTCTGGGCGATGGCGGACCAGATGGAAAGCCAGGAATCGGCGCCCGCGGGCTGTTCGCCATCCACGCAAAAGGCCAGGGTCATGGTTTGACAGCAGGGCGCCAGGGCGGCCAGGAGACTCAGTTCCTGCGGAGTCAATTCGCCGAAGCCGTCCAGCCAGAGAGAAGAGATCTGAATTGCGGATTGCGGATTGCGGATTGCGGATTTTCCGATTGCGGATCGCGGATTGCGGATTGCGGATTGCGCCGCAGGCGCAACGCTACATGTAGAGTCGGCGCTGTGCGCCGATTGGGGCGGATTGCGAATTGCGGATTGCGCCGCAGGCGCAACGCTGCCTGTAGCGTCGGCGCTGTGCGCCGATTGGGGCGGATGGCGGATGGCGGATTCCACGGGCAGCGGATTTGTTCTTGACTTGCGCAGGGCTTCCGCGGCCAGGTCCAGAAGGCAATCGGCGTCCTGCAGGTCTTGTTGGGCGAGCCAGGCAAGGTAGTCGCGCTGGAGGAGGGCCAGATCGCGCAGTTTGCGGCGCAACGGCTCGGTGAAATCGGGGCGGCCGGCCAGTTCTGTCAATAATTCGGGCGTGAACTCGCGGCGCTGCAATTCGCGCAGTTCCAGGCTGAGTTGGCGGGCAAAACCGGCCAGGCCGGAGCTGCTGTGGAAAATTTGCAGATCGGCGCGGCGCCGGGCCAGGAGGGCGCGCAGAACCATGACGCGGCCTTCTTCCGACAGGAGCGCGGGCCGGGGCCGGCCCAACTGTTTGAGAACAAATCCGGCCAGGCGCTCGAAGGAAAGAATCTGAAGGCGCGTGTAGCCGGACAAAGCGGGGCCGCCGAGGAGTTGGCGTTCCAATTGGAAAGTGGCCTGCCTGGGGGCGAGGAAAATCAGGGGCGGCCCCTCGGGATTCCGGCGCAACGCGGCGCGGATTTCCGCCAGGCACCGGAAAGTTTTCCCGGAGCCGGCCGGACCGAGGAGAAATCGCGCTTGCACGCTCCATTACTCGCGCAAAACGCCGGCGCGGGAAAGGAAAAACAAGAGGATAAACTGGCCTGCCATCCGCGTCTCGCCGCAACTGAGCGACCGTTGCGGCGGGCCATTCTCGCCATTGCCAACTCAGCCACGAAAGTAGGGGCCAGTGAGGCGTGTCCAAATTTGTAGAGTCGAGCCTCTGGCTCGAAATCGGCGCGCAGCGCCGACGCTACAACTTTCCCCCGGCCAGATAAAGCGAGCAGAACCGGACACTGAGCACCACTGCTCGCCGGTTCTGCGGCTGTACGCGGTGAAAACCCGCCTTCGCGAAGGCTACGGCGGGCAGGCTGGCGACAGCGAGAGGCGGCGGGGTGGCGCCCGGCGCCGCCCCCCGCCTCCGCTGGGCTTGTCTAAAGCGCATATTCCCGCGCGAACAACCGCAACCGAATTCGGAGTTGCCCGCAGATGGACGCAGATTCACGCAGATATGGAAAAGGAAAGTTCCTCATCTGGTAATGCGGCAGTTTTGGATGGTAGGGCGGGCAGTCCCCTGCCCGCCGCGACGGCAGTGTGACGTTGTTGCCTCTGCCCATGCCCGACGGCGGGCAGCGGAGTGCCCGCCCTACCTTTCCCCTCCCACCCGAGACTGGCGCATGGCTTCATCTGCGTCCATCTGCGTTAATCTGCGGGCTAATGCCTTCCCGAATGGCGAAGACGATGCGGCGGACTCGTTAAAGTGCTGGGCGTCCCGCAATTGGTTTGGCGTGGTCGGCAGCGGCGATTTCGCGCACTACCTGGCGGGGACTCGTGTGGAGCGTCTCAGGACGATCAAAGGCGCGTTTGCCTACGCGGGCAAGCGTTACATGGCGAAGAAAGAGGAAATGCCGGTGTTGGAACAAAAGCCGGGCCGGTATTGGGGTGTGATTGGCCGGGAACACCTGCCGCTTGGGAAACGGGAAGATCGGGAAGGAAACGATATTTGGACAGGATGAACAGGATTTACAGGATTAAGAACGAAGCCAGAAAAGAGCATTCCCATCTTCATCCTGTCCATCCTGTTAATCCTGTCAAAACTCAATTGCGTTTATCGGCGATACCGTATGGCGAACACGCCCCCGGAGAAGCGGAAGTTTCTGCGCAAAAGCCAACTGTGGTCGGAAGATTTCACGGCCAAGCTGTTTTGCAACGTCGAGTTCTGGGTTGAACGCCTGCCGAAATTGATCGGGATTTGTGGGAGTACTGCAATTGCAATTCCGAATTTCGGGCCTGACTAATTGAGCAATAAGTATTTGCAGTCCAACTGTTTACGATTCATCTTGGGCAAAACTATAGCCTGACCCGAATGGCGCTTAGTTTAGCTTCCTATTATTTCTGGGGTTGTTTTTCCAATAGCGGTTACGGTGAGGGATTTCCTGGAAGAGGTTGCGTGGACGATTCAGCAGCGGATAAGGTTTGG
>Ga0182027_10002617_pt1 | contig 29038 bp, 15 predicted proteins | sample 712E1DmetaG_FD_121300 | JGI IMG/M metagenome (GOLD analysis project Ga0182027, IMG submission 121300) | Permafrost microbial communities from Stordalen Mire, Sweden - 712E1D metaG (Illumina Assembly) | ecosystem: Environmental > Terrestrial > Soil > Wetlands > Permafrost | place: Sweden...
TGGCCCTTCCACCGTTCCGCGGCTATGCGGATTTCCTGATGCGGGTCGAGCCGGTCCCGAATGGCCGGGCGACCTATGAAGTCTGGGACACCAAACTCGCCCGCAAAGCGAAGCCCTACTACATCGTCCAACTTTGCTGCTACGCTGAAATGCTTGAGCACCTGCAGGGCGCGCGTCCTCGCACGCTGCGCGTGGTTCTGGGCAACAACGAGATTCCCGCGTTCAAGACGGAGGATTTCTTCTACTACTACCAGCAGCTCAAACAGGCGTTCCTGCAGCTCATGGACGGCTTCGATCCCTCGAAACCGCCGCTGCCGGAACCCCGCGCCGACCACGGTCGGTGGCAATCGCACGCCGATGCCAAGTTGCGCGAATTGGACCACCTTGTGCAGGTGGCAGGAATCACCACCGGGCAGATCAAAAAGCTCAATAACGCCGGGATCAGCACGGTCTGCCAGCTGGCCGCGCTGCCAGATACCAAGATACCCAAACTGAGCGGTCCGGTCCTGCAACGCCTGGTCGAACAGGCGCAACTCCAGGTGCAAACCCGCGAACTGCGCGCCCACGCGGGACCGGACACGGCGGTGCCGCCTCTCTACACGGTAGTGGCGACCGACCCGGAGCACCCGCGCCGCGGGCTGGCCCTGCTGCCGTCAGGGAGCCCAAACGATGTCTTCTTCGATATGGAAGGCTTCCCGCTCGTGGACGACGGCCTCGAATATCTTTTCGGCGTCACCTACCGCGACGGGGACACGTTGCAGTTCCGGGACTGGTGGGCCCACGATCCAGCTGAGGAGAAGGCCGCGTTTGAGGGCTTCATCGACTGGGTCCACACGCGGTGGCAGGCCGACCCTTCCCTCCACATTTACCACTATGCGGCCTACGAGGTGAGCGCCATGCGCCGGCTCATGGGGCGCCATGGCACCCGCGAGGATCTCCTCGATGATCTCCTCCGCCACGAGGTTTTCGTGGATCTGTACACGATCACCCGCCAGGGACTGCGCATTGGTGAGCCAAGCTATTCCATCAAGGAAGTTGAACACATCTATCGCGGCAAACGAAGCGGCGACGTGACCGATGCCGGCCAATCGATCATCTTCTACGCGAATTGGCTCGAAAGCGGTGAACCCCGCGACTGGCGCCAATCTCCAATCCTCCGAAAGATCCGCGACTACAACCGGGACGACTGCGATTCAACCTGCCAACTGTGCGACTGGCTGAGGAGCGAGCAAACCAAGGCTGGGATCGCCTATCTGCTCCCACCTGAGAAGCCAAAGGAAGCGACCCCGTCTCCCGAGGTTTTGCTGCGACGCCAGGCCAAGGATAAGCTGCTTGCGGCCCTTGCGGCAAAGCTGCGCGCGGAACAAGGTGACCCTCATCGCACCCAGATCAACCAGATGCTGTTTCACCTGGTTGAATTCCACCACCGGGAATCCAAGCCCGTCTGGTGGCGAATGTACGACCGTGCAGCGATGGAACCCGAGGAACTCGAAGAGGACATTGCCTGCATCGGTGGTGCGCGGTTGTTGCCGAGCGTTCCCGTCGTCGAGAAGAAGTCGGTGAAGTTCGCCTACAGATTCGATCCAAGCCAGGATACGAAGATTGGGACCGGGGACCGCGTGCGCGCCCTACCCCATCTGAACACGACCATGGAGGTCGTGGATTTTGACGGCGACCGTGGCGTCATCACGGTGAAACTGAGCCAAAAGGTCCTGAGCGAAAAGCTCGGCGGCCGGATGCCGACCGTCACTTCGTTCATCCCCGACGAATACGTCTCTCCAGACAAACTGATCGAATCCATCGACCGACTGGCCCAGCAATGGGTTATTTCGAACAAGCTGCCCTCCGCGTTGCAGCGTCTGTTTCTGCGCGAGCCGCCCGAGTTGGCTGGGAGTCCCATCCGGTCCCCCGGTGAGAGTGTCCTCGATGCCGCGATCCGCTGCGCGCGCCGCATGCGAGGCTCGACCTTGTGCATCCAGGGCCCGCCTGGGACTGGCAAAACGTACACGGCCGCAAAGATGATCCGCACGCTTCTCGCCGACGGCAAGAACGTCGGCATCACGTCAAACAGCCATAAGGCAATCGAGAACCTGATCCGCGAATGCAACGAACAGGCAGGCGGCAGATTGAATTGCCTCTACGTCGCCGGTGAAGAGCCAGCAGACCTGCTCAAGGTCTGCCCCGGGCTTGAAATCAGCGACAGTGCCAAGGCCCACGACAACTACACCGGAGGACTCGTCGCGGGCACGGCATGGCTCTTCTCCCGGCCGGAATGGGCCGACGAACTTGACACTCTCTTCATCGATGAAGCGGGCCAGGTCTCCATCGCCAATGTGGCAGCAATGGCGCCGTCCGCCAAGAACCTGATCCTCGTAGGCGACCAAATGCAGTTGGAGCAGCCTGTCCAGGGCTCCCACCCCGGCGAAAGCGGCCTCTCTGCCCTCGTGTACTATTTGAACGGACAAGCCACCGTGCCCGAGAATCTGGGGCTATTCCTCGGTGAAACCCGCCGACTCCATCCCGACATCTGTCGGTTTGTTTCGGAGATGGTCTATGACGGTCGGCTCCGGGCCGCCGCCGGCAACGAACACCGGCAAATCAACCCAAATTCCGCACTTGGGGCATCTGTTCCTTGTAGCCGCGAGCGTAAGCGAGTGGATTCTGCCCCAACTGCGGAATTTAGAATCAACAACACCGGGAGAGGTCCGGGGCACGTCGATCGCGACACGGGGATCGTCTTTTCGCCGGTCGAACACGAGGACAACGTCCAATCCAGTGACGAGGAGGTCGCCCGAATCAAGGAAATCGTCAGCGAACTCATCGGCCGTCCCAAAACCGACAGCGATGGTCATCCCGCCGGCTCGATCACACTCAAGGACATCCTTTTCGTCGCACCCTATAACATGCAAGTGCGCCGACTGCGGGAGGCGTTGGGCCCGGGCGCCCGGGTCGGATCGGTGGACAAATTTCAGGGTCAGGAGGCCGACATCGTGATCCTTTCGATGTGCTCATCGTTCGGCCATTACGGATCGCGCGGCCTTGAGTTCATCCTCGACCAGAATCGTCTGAACGTCGCGCTGTCGCGGGCCCGCATCCTTGCCGTCGTGGTCGGCGATCCCCGGATCGCGAGCACCCCGTGCCACACCATCGACTCCATGCGCCGGGTGAACCTCTTCTGCCGGTTGTGCCAGGAACATCGGTAATGATATGCAATTGTAACTGCGCGGCCACTTACCCTGTAGGTTGAGGGGGCAGTTGTACAGGCAGTGTTGAGTCTCAGTTAGGTTGCTGGCTGACATGACCTCCGAAGAGCCAATGGGTTATCCCTGGCGGCAATCCTCGTGCCTGGAACAGAAATGTCATCGGCTGGCCTTGCTGCCTAAACATTGTCCATGGTGCGGATCGTTTCCAAGAACCTACGTCTTGCTGAAGGTGGCAGCTCTCGGAACTTCTCGATAAGCCATTCAACTGCTAAGCTGTCGAGTCGGATCTCAATCTCCTTCAAGACCCTTGTAAGGATCTTCGCATGTGGCTCGGTGAGGAGGGCGGGCGGATTGCTGGCTCGCCCATGAAGTCGACTCGCGTCTGCAGCCGACAAGGCAGCAACTGTCCGTACTTCGTGTTCGAGAGCATCGATCCACTTCGAACTAGCCTCCCTTCGCCGCTTCTTGATGATCGTAAGGAACTCGCCAATAGTGTCGTCCGGCAACCAAGGAACCTCTTCCTCTCCAAAAGTGTTAACTGCCTCCTGCCGAAGCTGTTCACCCAGTTTGTCGAACTCTGGCCAGGTCAAACGATCATCGCCGAGTTGCTGGTAGTCCTTCTGATATACCCGCAAAGTCTGCCGCATGAGGAGAATGTCAGCCTGATCGGCCGGTAGATTGTCAAACACGCTCACCAGAGACTCGACCTCTGCCAGGATCCGCTCGATGTCCTCTTCTGAGCGCAACTTCATTTGCAAAAGCCCTGAGAAACGCTTCACCGCGTCGTCTTCCACGCCTTTGAGTTTGGTCAGGAAGGCCGATAGCTGCGTGCGAGTACTCCCAATTTCAGCGAGCGAGATGCGTTCGGACATGCCCTGCATCTTCGAGGAGTATTCCTTCCCAATATCTCGTAGGGCACGAAGATCGGCGACGCGGATAATACGGACTGCGTCGGCGTGGGTCGTCAACCATGACTGGACGTCCCGCAATAGCTGGTGGGCAACCGCGATTGTCTCAGCTTTTCGGATGACCTGAAGTGTATGCGCCTCGGCCTGCTGACATTGTGCTTCCAACCCGATCCTCTTGAGATTGCCTCCCAGAAGATGAATCATCTTGTGCTGGAAGTTGCCAACCTCAACTGGGGCGTCGCTCCTCGGGGACTGCTGGGGCAACCATTCAGGAAAGAACAGGATGATCGCTTGCCGAGATCGCTCGTAGTGAGGCTGGATCTCTGCGATTTGCCGGTCGGTCCATAGTGGCTTCTCGCTGATCATCTTGTCGGAGTGCCTCTTGATTTCTGCTGCACCCCAACTCAGCAGGGAAACATCACGCCGCGCGATGCCTTGTTCTATCCTTGAAATGGCATCACTCTGATCGTTGTCCATGCTCGTAAGGGCGGCAATGGCACCCGACGCCTGCTCGCGCAGGTGGACTTCGCGGTAGGCAAGTGAAGGGGGGATAGGGACACGGTTCTTGAGTTCCTTCGCCCTCTCAAGGCACGTGCGTCTTGCGAGGTGATTGTCGGCTTGCTCCCATTCGTCGAGGAGGGTTTCCCATTCGGACGACGCCTCACCGATCGACACCAGGTGAACATCGTGAATGGCAGCCAGATCGATGAACTTCCCTTTGAAGACCCCATCCTGGATCCACTGTGAAACTGCGAGTTGCTGCCCATCCCGCAAGACAACGAGCTTCTCGGCGCGGGGAGCAACGAATACTCCCAAAATCAATCCCGCCGATGCGATGTTTGCCCCATATGGAGGCAAACAAAGCTGCCGAAGTACGTCGGCAACCGGAAGCCTGCAGTCTCCGGATGCCAAGGCATCGTCCCACTTTTCGGTAATTGCCCTCAAGCCGGGATATGTCGGTCGCCTAGAGACGTCGCCATTTCTGGTAAATATCCCCCACGTCTCCTTCAGAACAGTGACCGCGCGATTCTTCGCCTTCACGGGCTTGGCAATCACGCTATCGAAGTCCAACTTGCCCGCAAGAAGTTCGGTTGTGAGTTCTTGGCATGTGTCTGCAGCATTTCCCTTGGCCGTGCTGAACCCGTCGAATGGGAAAGGTATCGGAGATTTGTATGTCTTCGAGAACAGTTCGGTTCCTGCCCTACTCAGGCGGTGCGACTCCAGTTCTTCCTTAAGCCCAGTGGCGTGGCGCCGCTGCTTTACCATACTCTCAATTTGGGCTCTGATGACCTGCCGCATCTTCTCTTTGTGCGCGGCAATCAGATTCCCAAATCTCACCCGGTCCTCATCACTGACGGATTCCTCAAGAACAGCCAATTCCGCCAATGCCTGGCCCAGTTGCCCCTCCTCGTCACATAAAAGAACCACCAATATCGGCAGCGCAGGCACTTCCGCTTCCCGAGCTGCGGCACGAAGTAGCTTGCCTGCGTCTGACACGACCGGAGCCGAGTCTCGGCTCGCCTCTACGTAGCAATAGATAATCGCGCCACGCGGCTCATCTACCCCAAACGAATTCTTCCATCGGTCTGTCGCCAGCTTAATTTGCATCGGCAACAGGTCGAGATTTGAGGTTGCGCTCTTAAACCGCCACTCACGGGTTGTGATGTGGTTCTCCTCGCCGAAATCGCAATCAAGATCGTCTAGCAGATCACACCAACCCGCCGCTTTGCTGGCAAAAAGCTTCGCCTTTCCCACCTCATCATAGGTGGTTGCCACCCGCTGCCTGACAAACGATAGAAACTGAGTCCTTGGAACTGCGTCTCCGAGAATATCGAACTCCTTGAACGCTTCGTCCCACTCCAGCACATTGTATTCTTCCTGGAGTTGTTGGACGGCTTTGTCCGCGGCGTTCAGGGAGATTCCAGCAAGCTCGGCGAGTGCCTCGATTGCATCGTCTTTATCGGCAGATTGCAGCCCCATTTTCGATGCCAGAACGACAGAACGGAGAATCCGCTGGAGATCATCGGTCAGCCGAGCCTCATGCCTGGCGTTGACGGAGGCGAAGGCGTGCGCCACGGACCCTTGCTGGCCACTTTCCTCAGAGCTCAACAATTCCTGCTGGAGCGCGTCCGACCACATGTCCGCTGGGGCTAGTGCCCAGTTCGCCCGATCGGGGACTTCTCCTCCTTCATGCCGCGCGAGGACATCACCGAGCAGAGCAAGCGCCGACCGCTCCTGCAGGTGCTTGCCGGCAGCAGCCAGATAGAACAGGAACCACGTTGAGAACGCAGAAAGCGGCCAACAACCCTTTCGGATCACCGTATGGAATAGAGCAATATCTCCCCATAGTCTGTGATTCCGGGCCTGGGGGAACCACCGAGCCAAGCTCTCCATGTTCTCCTGGGACTCCTGGCGAGCTTCTGCAGTATCAAACCGCTTGTCCAAGGCCTCCGGTTGGCGTTTCTCCAGGAGGCTGGCAACCAGCGTTTCGAGGTTGATCGACAGGTAAACTCGATTCGCCGCCTGGTATCGAGTTACATACCGAAGGATTTCGTTTCTGTGCTCAGGGGCGACACGCTGAACGTAGGCGTTCAACTCAAACTGGATAAACCCCACGAAACACGCACTGCCCGCGTGTCCCTGGACCGCTTCGAAAAGGTCTTGGAGAACGCCGATGCCGGCGATCTCTCTCCGAACGGTTGCAAACTCGGTATATCGACCAAACTCGTCGAAGAGAACTACCAGGCTTCGGTATGGCTTCCCTCTTCCGCAGTACTCGCGGACCGCAAGATCAATAACGTCACGCACAGATTCTCCGGTGAGCGCCCTAATGGTCATTCCCCGTGAAGCGAAGAAACCGTGGATGTTCGCGTAGACTTGTTCGTTCTGCAGCTCCAGTCCTGTCAGAATGTCTTGGACGTTGCCGACATCACAGGCGGCCAGCAATTCCTTGACCACTCCTTCATTCGACATGCGGATCAGGCTCGCGGCTTGGGCAAACCGCGGCCGCAAGTCATCAAGAAGTCTCGTGTCAAGGCCACGGGCCTTGAGATCACGGATGATCTGCCGGGTGATCTCCGCCGTAAGGTCGAAGCTCTGCATGCCATTGAGCGCGAGGACGAGGCAAGGCTGCTTCGATTCACCGAGCAGTGCGCGTACCTCGCTACCGATGGCCTTATCGGCGGCTTCCAAAGCCGATAAGATCGGCGCCGCCCCCCCGTCAGGATCTGACAGAAGCGTGGCGAGGGTCAGTCCAAGGTGCGATTTGCCAGTACCATAACCTGCAATAGCCAACGTGAAAGGCTGCTCTTCCTGACCGTAGCACCGCCGGACAACCGCACGAGCGAAGCTCGCGGTGTCCATGAGCCTGTGACCATGCTCCGTGCCTACGTCCTCCTGCTGAACGCCATGGTACTGCGGACCATGGAAGACGAATGCTTCGCTAGCGGCCCGAGACCTTGTCTCGTCCGTGCCGAACCAGTTTATGCTGACAGCGCCATTGAAAAGGCGGTCGCCACGGAACCTGACTATGTCACTGAGATGTGCCGGCATTGCGTCCTCTCCCTATAGCAAATCATCATAGATTCGTTTCCATGCTTGATCGGCATCGCTCGCTGGCGCGATGAGCCAAGGTTCCATATGCCGATCAACCTCGACCAATCCCTTACGCGCCATCATCTCAAGAGCGCGCTGCAGACTTGAGATATCCCACCCCGGAATCGTGCGCCAGCCGGCGGCCGTATCCAAATCCGTGACCGGGATTTGCCGAAGCTTCGGGAAATGCGCTCTCATGAGTTGAAGCATCCATGCCCCGTAGCCCAGAGCCATCTCCTCCGACACCGGAGCCATTTTACGTCGGACGGTCCCGGAAATCTCCGCCAGCGCTCCGCAACCCTTGAAAGAAGCTTCATCCTCGTAGATCCCTATCAATGGACCTATGAGCCCACTTTTCTCGACCCCGTAGACGAGGCTCAAATGCGATTCGAGCTTCGTCCGTTCGAAAGCCATGCCGAGAGACTGTGTGCCTGCAAAAAACGTTTGATACCAGACGTCAGCTCCTGTGAGCGGACTGCACAGGTTAAGATGAGCGATCCACTGAGTGACGCCCAGTTTGAGATATGGGTCCTCCAACAGGACGACCCGACCAAACGGCGTCAAGTCGGGCTTCTTCACCGACGATCGTTCAGGCCCAGCGAGACGAATCAGCCCCATTCCTCGGCAGTAGTCTAGGATGGCTGGAACCTTGCCGCTCGATGTCCCCGTCGGGATCCCAGTAGACGCGGCAATCTCTTGGTAGTCTCCCTCACTCCCTGATGCCGCGAAGCGGAGCATCGCATGTACGTACTGGCGTTCAAGTTTGAACGTCTTGTGGAAATTACGTGGCAGACGGCTATGTTCAAAGACTTCAGGCATTGAATCCACGCTCCTCTAAAGGGGTGATCCTAATTCGCTGGGCTTGAAATACCAATCTGCTGGTCGCCTCGTTTAGACTGCGGCCCAGAGACCAACATTCGCCTATCTGAAGCGAGGCCAAGCGCGACGCCCAGTCCTGGACGCTTATGTTGCTGATGGCGTTATGAAGAAGCTGAGCATGTTCACGCATTTCGTTCTCGGTCGGCTTGAAGAATAACTTATGTTCGGCCTGAAAAAACCGACTTACACGCGCATCATTTACACCGCCGACTCCCTTGACGGTCTGGGTCGCTGTAATCAAAGCAAGCCCGTGTTTGCGCCCCTCCGTCAGGTATTTGGCCACCGGCGCATCTGGGCCAAGATCGAGATTCTGTACCTCATCGAGAACAACAACCCGCGGTAGGTGCTTATTGCCAGAGCTACTGACAAACGCATACAAATCCCATAACACAAACTCGATCAGGGCGCGTGCCGAATGCCGATCAACCTTGAAAAACTGAAACACATGGCAACGAGCTGTTGCATCGGAGAATAATTCAGCCCAACCGATTCCATTTTTGTCGTCTGTGAACGGATTGCTCTGAATGAACGGCTTCAACTTACTGATAGTCGTCCGCACAGTTCCTGTTGCGTGGATATCGTCATCAATGTAGTCTTGTAGCATTGCGAGCAATCTCGCCATAGTGAAATCGTCGCCAGAATCTTCCACTCCTTCAGTAATCGCGTCGATCAAGACAGGAAATTGCTGGTTCCCAAGTTCGTAGACGCTCTTGAATATGGCTGCGACCCGTTTTGCGATGGTTATAGGCGTATCCTTGAATGTCATGCCCGCTTCTTCGCTAACCTGAGCTTTGAATGGACTAATCGGCAATGGCGCTTGCTGTATAAAATGTTGCTTTGGATTCAAACAGGCCAAAGTTGCCATCTCAAGCTTGCTGGGGATAAACCCATCCGTATAGTCAATGATAAGAGAATTCTGTCCCGCGCGGCCCAGTTCGCTCAGCAAGCATTGAATGGCGTAGGTTTTCCCCATACCAGAGGTGCCAAAAACAAGCATGTGGCGATTTGCCAATTCCGGATGTCCGAACTCCCAATACACCGGCTTTGTCCCGTTGACGGTCTTTCCGAGCAGAATGCGGTCGGGAATCTGGTATGGAGTGACAACAACTTGCGTCGCCTGAGCATCAGTGATGACATCAGCCGGCGCAGAATTAGTCACTGGCGGAGAAGAAACTTCATTCAGTGTTGCCGTATCCGTACCAACGATAGGCTCCGTCGTCGGCTCTGTCACTTGTGCATCCGACATCTCAGTGACTTCAGTATCTTCTTCACCTTCTTCTCGATCTCGCTGCTCATCCCAACGCGGCATATCCTCATCATCTTCGCCACCGGGAGGCAGTTCGATATCGTCTAGGTTGTCACAGACATTGGCAACTTCCTTTCGGGCTAGCTCTTGCCAATCATTCCATGTCAGCGAAGAATTCCTATCATCGACCGCTAGTTTGCGCACGAACTCGCTACCGATCACGTAAATGTCCGCGGTCAGATCTTTCGTTCCGAAGGGTTCCCACGTACCAATCCGCTTCGGCCCGTCTGAGTCATCATCGTTCCAGAAGGCAAAAACAGAGGCACCCCAATCGATAACATAGTCGCCTTCGGCGAGGCGCTCCAGCGCAGAAAGTACCTCGGTCTGCTGGCTGCTGTCGATTTCGGCCTTGCTGGTGACCAGACGGTGAAGTTGAAGCCACCAATAGCGCTGGTCCGGACGGTTGTCCTCTCTCAGAGTGGCCCCGTCCTGTGATGCACAAGGAGCAAAAGCCGGAATCAACACCCGCAAACCGTTGTTAATTTGTGCCCGCGCCTTGAGTAGGTGTTCATCAGACTGTTGTGCGATCTTGCATTCAATCAAATGCATTTTCAGGCAGACGCGATTGTCAGCATCGAGCCATGCCGTCAGCCACATCAAGTCTGGACGCCGCTCGTCATCTGCTAGGTCGAACCAATGCCGGTAAGCATCCAGTGATATCAAGTGATCACACAGGACCGTGCGACTTTCCCGAAGCATTTTTCGCGTGAGCGAGTAGGCCATGAAATCGCGAATGTAGTGTCCGACACCGGTTGCGCGCACAAGCGACAGACCCGAAAGCTCGCGAGCTTCACGTAAGATGCCTTTGGCCGCTGACTGAAAGTCCTCAGCAGTCCATCCGCATCCAGCATACACTTCCTGGATGGACGCTCCCAAGCGAACCTGAACGTCGGCTAGTGAAAACTGCTCGGTCGAGACTGTGTAGTTGGCCTCGCCATGGGAACCAACGCCAGATCCAAATCCAATGATCTCCCGCTCTCGCGTCCTGCCTCCAGCAGGGATTTTGATCAGCCGTTCATCCATGCTCGGATCAATACAGATTACCCATTCGGCCTTGGCGTGCAGCGCGTCCACGACAATACGCCACGGCGTAAAATCACCGACACCGAGAATGACGAACTCTTTGCCCGGCTGGACTCCCTGATTCTTGAGGCGATGCATAACTTCGGCATGCAATGTCCCCAAGATAAACTGGCGGTTGCTGATAACCCTGGAACGCTTATAACTGTCAGTCGGATGGCGGACTGCACAGCAGGATTTCTCCAAGATGGGAAACTTCAGTGTACGGGTTCTTATGTCAAACGGGGTCACCTCAGCAAATCGGTTGCCGCCTTGGCCGGCGCCGATGAAATCGTAGAGTACCGCAATGTCAGCCTCGAAGCTGTCATTGATCAACCGCTGGAAGGAGCCAAGTTGACTGGCCTCGACAATGCGATGCGCAACCGAAAACCGACAACGACGATATGCTTGGAACTTGGTCTCAGTTTCTGCCGCTTCCCATCGCTCCTGCCACTGCTCGATCCAGCGTGCAACGTCTACGTCATCGCCGGATTCAGTGAAAATGGTCACACCTATTGCATAGGGCTTACGCCGTTCAGGTGACAAAACGTAGTACCGCCCATCTTTCGCATCGGCGAGTTTGTTCAGATACTGATGGACAGCGGCGATAATTGGTTGGATGTCCTGATTGCGGAAAACTGCTAGGTTCAGGCCATCGCGAGCATGAGGGTGAAGGCGGAAGTAATCTGCCATCAAACGGTACAGCAATGTCGACTCACGGCTTTCCCGGAACATATCCGGGTCTGAAACCTGTTCATCCTCGTTGCTGTTGTCGTACCGTACAAGGAGCCGAGTGGAGAGCGTCGCTTCACGCTCCTCAGGAGAGCCGATGCGATGGATTAACTCGTGCCCGCGCACGTTCGTGTCGAGGTTCTGATCTTCGTTATACAGCAGCCCCATTATTGGCGACTGGATGGAGGCGAGATCGATGTAACCAGTCCAGATGTTCTCCGTAAATGCTTTCCGCCGGTCTTCACGACGTATCTCCAAAGCTCCCGCCGCATTGAAACAGGAGAACAAGAACAGCACATGCGCCTCCAACATTTCCAGCGTTGCCGGATGAAGAACGGTGGCAACGCCGGAACGCTCGAAGGGTTCTGTAGCCCAAGCTGTGCCAAGCTGTGAGCCACGCCGTTGCACAACCAGAAACGCGCGTAGAAGCATCGCCGCCATCTGGGATTCCGCTCCAATCGAGTCTTGCACCACAAGCCGGCAGGCTGCCGCATGTGCCTGGCGCAGTTCGACCCAGCTGTCGCTGAACAGGGCTGCGTGTAACCCGCGTTCAAATGCAGCCTGAACGAACAACGCGTACCGCTCTGCCAGGACCTTCAGTGGGGTCAGCAAGACATCCTTGCTCGTGAGCCATTCTCGGCCAAGCAGGTTGGTCACTTTTGAATCATCAGGCCGGGCATCACGGACGCAGTGCAACATCACACGTCGTGTTTCTTCATCGTCAGTAGCGCGAAGCAATTCCTCGTAGTACGGAAGATGAAACACAGGCAGCTTCCAGATGGACGGATCTGCACTCAGCGCATTTCTAGCCCAATGCAACAACGATTCCGCAAGCCGGTACGACTGAATCTCAGGCAACCGCCAGGCGAACCTACGGCAATACAGCTCTGTGCTACCGGCATGAACCAGCTTGACCGAGAATTCGAGTTGCGGCTCAGCTGTTTTGCCGTAAACGCACGAGATTTCCTCCTTGGCCAAACTGCTCGTTACCGGCAAATTCTCACCTTCCTTGCCGGGCAACTCCAAGCGCCCCGCCACCAGCTCATCAACCCCGCCAAGCAGACGCAGTAGATACTTCCGCGCCATTTCTGTGCGATCTGCCGTAGCGTCGATTTCTTCGCTGTCGTCCGCGTTTTCGTAGTCGTGCTTAAAACGATCGCCTACGATCTCAATTCGCTGCACCTCCGCGTCATGAAACCGCTTATCGCGACCAAACTCACGGAATGTCTGCCACACTGCATGCAGGATGACCTCTACCGGACCACCGGAGAGTTTGTGAAGGCCGTCTTTTTTCTCCTTCTCCTCGGTCTTGGTTCGGAACTTCAGGATCTTATCTACGATCGTAACAAAATCGCACTGTTTGATACGTTCCCGGTCTTCGCGGTCTTCCGTCAGGATATATTTCTTAAGGCCCGAGAGAAGATCATCGGGGCTCGCATATGAACCGAGAACATCCTGATCTTCAAAACACACCCCGGTATCCTCTCCCGCGGTGATGGCAGCGAGCATCTTATCAATCGCCTTTGTTGCCTTGTCCCGCTCCTTGGCATCGAGGAACATCGTGTAGGCGAAAAAGGCATTAGCCTTTTCGATGTAAGGAGACAACGTGGCTCGCTTCCGCCCCAATGGGAAGCCGGTGAACTTCGGGAGCTGGAAGAAATCGAAACCCCCGAGCATCATCTTCAAGGCGTCGCGCGGTGTATCGGCCGGGCCTAGGTCCAATGCGGCCAGCCATTCACCAATGCTCAGCAGATCTGCCTTGCCGTGATCCAACAAGGGCTGCAACAGCCGGTCGAACTCCCGCAACTCTGCGTTTTCGACGTTGTCCAAACCAATGCTTCTCAGTTTCTCGCCAACCCATGTCTGGAAACTCCCTCTCATCTCCCCCTTCCAGATAACATCCAGATCGCAGCGGTGGAAATCAGCTAAGCTACCAGCATCGGTTATCCGGTCTGCACCACAGAGCACAATCAAATTGGTCTTGCCGGCATTGGCCGGAAGATTTCGATAGTAGGTGAGGTTGCCTATGTCATCAACCCAAGCATGTTGTTTTGCCTTGGCGACTCCTTGGGATGACCAATTCTTAAGCGTCACCTGGGCAATCTTGATCGTGAGTTCCAGCCTAGAATCCGGGATGCACCGGCTGGAAAATGTCTCCGCCAGTGTCAACAGCGCAGGCTCTGGCAACGATGGTACGATCACCAGCAGCCTGCGACCAGCGGTGCCATCCTTCTGTAACCGATCGACTTTTTCGGTGAGGTAGTTCCACGCTGAATCAGCAAAGTAGCTCATGGCTCAACGCCTTTCCCTGTCGCCGGATTCTCAACCAAGGCACAGGAATCAGATAAGTGAATCAACAAACCGGCCGCCTCCAGCATCTCTTGTAGCCAATGATCGATGCTGTTATCCCCAAAGATCCAGCCAATGCCGTCTGCCCAATTGCTGGCGTCTTTGAACCCGTCAATGTCAAACACCAAACCGTGACGGGCTGCGACCAGCTCCTTAAACCGGTCGTAGGTCAAACGCCCACCGATTGGTACCGTTGTTACTACCAGCAACCGCAGCAATCGCGCGTTTAGTGTAAACCGCACGCCGGCGCCGCGCCGTGGCACAAGCAGGCCGATGCGTTTGGCCATGCCGACGAACAGCTTGCCACCATAGCGCCTGTCCGCCTCTTTTAGCAGTTTTCCTCTTTCGACCTCATTATCCGGCAAATCAACATCCTCGCATCGGATGGCGCGGTAGATGAGTTTCTCGACTACTTTTGCAGTATGTCGCGACAACCTTTTCAGCGCGGGGTTGTCTTCATTCGGCGCCGAGACGGCGACGCGATACCCCGGCCATGTAGTTCCGTGCTCGGCTGGGCAATGACGGGCGCTTTGGGCTGCAAGACTCCGCAACACTTGCATCGCGCAAGCCGTTTCGAGCAGTTGCAGCCGCTCGATGACATCAAGGTCGGCCTGGCATAGGCGCAGGAGATCAACAGCGAAGAGATAACCCTCCTGCCAACTGTCTGCCGGGCAATAACCCGCTATGACGAAACGTGGCTCGCCGTTCTCGTCAGTGTCCGTTGCAGTGGCTGTCTCGGACTCAACGCCACTATCAAGAAACTCTGCAATGTCGGTGACTGTTTGCGGACAGTGGTCCAGCAGTTTTCCGAGCCCACATTGCAGTTGTTCGTGCAACCATGCCGGATCCTGCTCCTTCGGCTCAAGATGCACGCCGCTCTCATTGGTCCATCGCCGAACAGATTCAGGGTTTTGCCTCAATGCGTTACATAATTGCAGGTACAGCACCTCGCCACCGCGAGCGAGAAAACGATGTTTGTTCATCGTAAGGTAAGTCTGCTGTTTCTCCAAAAGGTCATCCCAGTTCTGCGGCGGGGTTCGTCGTGCGGCTGTCTCGTTCCAGATTGTCTCCCCAGCAAGAAGTCCCTTGCAGACCGGCATAAAGCTCTGAGCGCACCAAGTGCGGCCAACGCCTGCTCCCTGAAATCCAAGGAACAGGTTCTCGAGTGTCCTCAATACATCGTTTTCACTGCCCGCCTCGGTGACGCGAATGCTGTCGTGCAGTCTCTGTAGGACATCTCTGTAATGCTGCCGATGGGTCTCGTGCCGGGCATCCAATCGCGAAGCGCCAAGGAAGGCAAAAAGCTTGAGATTCAGACGTGCCTTCGGGGCATACCGCAGTTCGTCCGCTACCTGCCAGTCAGCTAGCATTTGTGTTGCTGGAAGAGGAGTGACAAATGAAGTCCCTGCTTTCCCAATTCGCTTCGACGAGTTCGTTACCAAGAGGAGTTCAATCAGGAACTCCATCGGCGACTGGTCGTTGAACAATCGCTTGCCGAACAGTTGGATCGCCGGGTTCTCTTCCCGATCCCGAACAGAAGGAAACGCGTCACAGGACATCGTTCACCTCCAGTTTCCCATCACGGACTGTGTATTGCTGCCGCCGGAACGTATGGTCCGTCTTGAGCCTAACGAGCATGACATTAGCGCGTGCCTCCTTGGCCAAGTCTTGAACTTGGGATTTGAAACGTTCAAGTCGCTCGACATAAGCGGGCTGGAGCACTTCTCCTGCTTCTCCAAAATGCCGCATGAGCACGTAGTCAAGAAACGGCAATGTCAGCACCAACCTGGCGCCGTTGATGCGGCCGGTCCCCTGCAACTCCAAATCCGTACGAATTCCGCCCGCTGCGTTCGCTCGGGAAATCAGATCCAAACTGATCTCGCTGCTCCAATCAATCTGAGCTACCACAACCTGCGCACTTTGACGAATTTCGCCCTTGCCTCGACTCAGTGTGATGTAGAGACGACGATCATGGCCTTTGGATCCCTCCGGCAAGCGAACGCCCGTAAAATGTTCCTGAAGGACATGATAGATCCGCTGCTCCAGCACGTTCTTCTCTGTCATCTCCAGTTGCGTCCCTTGTTTCTGCCAGTCTTGCCAGCGCAAAATGGTAGGGGAGTTCAGGAATTGCACCAGATAGGATTGATCATCTTTGGGAAAACCGTAGAGGAAATAAAGCATCCGACGGACTTGTTCTCGTGCTTGATCTGGGGTCAATCCTGGTTGGCTGTCATCTCCCGGTCCAGAGCCATGGTTGCGCAAAAGCTCGAATTCCGCGTCACAATCTTCAACACCCAGTTGGAAATTCTGGTCTCGTAGCTTGAGCCACAGTTTACGCTCCCACGTCGGACACGGCCGTTCGCCGAAACCTTGGCGCCGAATCTCGTGCACAGCCCGCATCTGCAATGCAGCCGCATGGTCCGCTTTGCCGTTGTCTCCAAAGAACCGGTTGAAAAACATGAACTCGGCCCTCAGCGGAGTCGCCTGCTTCTCACGCATTTCGGCCAAGTCAATTTCTTCCAAGCCAGACGTTATTAGATACGCCAGATGTTCCGTAATTTGTCTTAGCGTCAAGCGTGTGCCATATTCATACATGCGCCGGTAAGCAACGAACAGACGCTCAGAGACTATCTCACGCCGGTGGTTGATCAGATCCACGTTGAGATAGATTGGGCAGTTCGCTCGACAGGCAAACCCGGCACAAGTCGTCCAGCGTGCCGGATCGGTCATCCGAGCAAAGATTTGGCGCGCCAGCTCAAGATTGTCGATGCGCGCGAGATTGATCACCAGGAATTTGGCACCGCCAAGCGACAACTCCGCCTTGCCTTCTTCGTTGCTTATGGCCGTCAGCACATCGCTTTCCATTCGGACGGATGAAACGCCACACGACGCAGCCTGATCGCGGAACAAATCCAGAAGGGCGCCAGTATTTGACACAATTAGGAATCGTCGCTTGCCCGCGAACATTTCCCTCATCAACCCGGCATCTCCTTCTTTCCGTCGTTCACTCAGGTCTTTGATTATCGTGAGATTAGTGCCCGGCAAGTCCTCTCGCGAGAGGATTTGCCGCGATAATGGTCGATCAAGCGGACTCTTGGTCAACTGCTTATATACGCCGAGCGCGATTGTGGATTTCCCATCTCCAGCGTGACCAGTCAGAATAATCTGCCGTCCATCAGGTTTCTGGAGTTCCGCTAGAATGGTCTGAGTGAGTGGGTGCGGTACGTGTATTTGCGCAAAGAATGGATTGCAGGCTTGAAATTCGGCTAAGGCATTCTCGTTACTACCATTCAATCGCTGAAGAGAGTTCAAGTATGCGACGAACGGGTTCCTGTCGATTGTCTGGGCGGATGAAAATACAAGTCGCTGAAGAGCATGACGACCGCGCCTTGTCGGTGCAGTCTTGGAACTATCAGTTCCCTCTCGGCCATCGGCTACACAACGCAACAATGTTGCTTCTATAAGTGCGCACGACTTTGGGTCTCGCAGAAAGCTTACAAAAGCATCGTCTAGCTCGGCATATTGAACCAGTCTGCTCAATTCGGAAGGACCGCCAACGCGCGGCGTATTTTTGAGTTCCCCCTCGGAGCCCACAGTCGGAACCAACCTCCAAAACGATGCGCTTCTAAGGTGGAAGAATGGATTGTAGGGGCGATCTCGATCTTCCTCATTTCCATAATCAGTCAACAGCTGGCCGAATTCGCATCTCAATGGACCGTCAAAATAGACACGATTGCCTCGTATCTTTCCGCCTCTTATCAAACGCAACGCCGCAAGCAGAAGTAACTGTCGATGAGGTTTAAACCCAGGCCCAGGTCTGCCGATTCCTTCTATCGCTTCGATATACTGCGGCAGGTTCATGGAATTAACTCCTCTCTGGCTACAACTACGCTCTCGGAATTCGGTACAGGTTTGGGGTCATTGGAGAAGATCTCACGTAGATCGGAGGATAGACTACGCAATGCAGTCTGGACGTCTCCGACAGTGTTATAGCGGCCAAGAGAAAACCGCACAACACTTCGAGCCTCATCACGAGATAACCCTAGAGCAAGCAGGACATGAGATGGAGCTACTGTTCCCGATGAGCACGCAGATCCCATGCTCACGCATAGTGAGGGGGTCCTTGCGATCAGCAAATCCGCCGTTACGCCAGGGAACATAACACTCACCGTTCCGGGCAACCTGGGCGAATCGCGTGCAATCGATCGAGACTCAGGAATCAGATCAGCGAAGCCCTGTTCGAGCAACAACCGAAGCGACACTATTCGGCGCATGTCGTCCTTCAGCCAGAGATTGCAAAGACGACACGCTTCGCCGGCACCGACAATTCCCGGGACATTGAGTGTCCCTGGACGAAGACCGTTTTCCTGGCCGCCACCATACCAGATTGGGGCTATCGACAAATTTCGCACACGGTTCCTCGTCACCAAGAAACCAATTCCCTTGGGACCGTAAGCCTTATGCGAACTGAAGGAAGCGAAGTCGGCGCCGATCGCATCCAGGGACACCGGTTGTTTGCCAAGCAATTGAGCGGCATCGCAATGAAATGCTGCACCGTGTTCGTGCGCGATATCTGCTAGTTCTCTCACCGGCTGGATCGTGCCAATCTCATTATTCGCCCCTTGCACCGAAACTAGCAGGGTTCTATCGTCTATAAGTCTGCGCGCCCAATCGAGATCTACCAAACCGTCTTTGCCTATTGGCAGTTTCGCGAACTCGAATCCTTTCTGGGCCATCGCCTCACACGGGCCTAGCACCGATTTATGTTCAATTGCAGATGCTAAGATCTTTGTCCTTTTAGTCCGAACTTCTGTCAGACCAAGGATCACGAGATTATTCGCCTCAGTAGCGCAGCTTGTGAAACATATCTCAGACGGCGCACAGCCAATCAATTCCCCTATGCTGTCTCTGGCCAGCGCAACAGCACCGGCTGCCTGTTGCCCAAGAATGTGGGGGCTTGCTGCGTTCCCATGGTTCCCAGCAAAGAAAGGCAGCATTGCCTCAATCACCTCAGGCGCACATTGAGTAGTCGAGTTGTTATCGAGATAGACTGTTGCACGATGCTTCATAGATGACAGATCAGACAACCTTGCTCTTCGCCGTCTCTGGAAAACACATCACCTAAAGTGGCATCACCGGAAAACCCAGGCCGCTGTTTGAGTTTTCTTTCATAATCAGCCTTGATTTGCGCCACACGCTCTGGTCTAGCAAGTTCGGCAAGGCTCTCTCCGTGAACCCATGTGTACATTTGGCCGGACTTGGGATCGGTCCTTTCGTATTTCATGGCCTCTCTGTACAATTCTGGATGCTTCTCCAGCAACCCGACCCATTCACGCCTTTGCTGGAAAAAGCAGAAGTAACAACCAGACCTCGACCTCCACCCATAGTATTCAGGGACGCCGAGCCCGCTATCCTCCAGAATGCGTATGATATCAGCCCTGACTAGACCGTTTTCGATGAATGGAAATCGTGCATTAATGTTGGGTTTTGTGGATATGTATCCTTTTCTGTGAGGCTCATCGGCACGTATACCCACATAGCTAGTAACTACATCATCTCCGATGTACTCTTCGTACGGCTTGATTTTCAGGTACTCTGTGCACCACCTAATCTGCGGGGACGGAAGAAAGCCGTTTCGTATGTGAAGAAGAGCGTCAAAACCCATGCCACCATGTCTTAGTCGACGGATAGGCTTTCCAAGATACGCCTCAAGCTTGTCAAGATACTCATAGGTCTCCTTTAGCTCTTTCTCCGTGTCACAGAAGACGTACTCCATCTCCGGAACACGCCGTTTCATATAGATCGCCAATGCGGTGCTATCTTTCCCTCCTGATAGGGCTAGGATATGTCTGGAGCTGCTTACGCAGTGCTTGCTCTCATTCACGTCACTTCCCATTTGCTTCCATTTCTTTTACTAGCTCTGTGAGCGCGGCTTGCACAACCAACGGGGACTGGTTGTTGGCATTGCGCGTTAGATACTGGCGGAGGCTTCGCATCAGCTCCTTGGCTTCTTGTCGTGCACTTGGAGGAAGGTCCGCAATGGAGCTTCCGCTGACTCGCATGTCGTCCACATGAGCAGCGCTTTGGAATGCTCGCCCAAGCCCTTTCACCACATCGGGAAACCGTTCAATATCTGTATCCGCCCAGCTATCTGGAGGACGATTCGCCACGAGCGCCAACACTGAGTCAACACCTTCGCTATTGGCTCCCGCTTGAACCACTCGGCCGACGAATGTGACTAACTGGGGCTCGGTCACGGAAGATTCAATCCGGACGCAGATTTGTCGTAGCTCCTGCCAAGCCGTGTCGCCCGTTCCAATGCCGCAAGCTTTGAGTAGCGCATTGCGTGCCGTTCCGCGAACTTCCATCGCAACTCCCGCCCACTCCTGTAGACATTCGTTCAAAGCACTAAAAAGCCGATCTACGTCAGCCGCTGCCTGCTTCTCATGGGAGAACCCTTGAAATCCCAGTGCTCCTGGTACTTCCATGAAAAGGAAGCGTTCTGGGGACTTCGCGTTTTCGAACGCTTGCCGGAGGGCAATCGTCGACTTTGATAGCCGCTGGGTTCGCCAGGAACTCTCAGGAAGCCTCTTGACCATTTGAAAAAGAGCGCGGACTACCGGGACGGTCGCCGCCTTCACGTTCAGGCCTTTGGCAAGTCGTTCAACAACGGCAGCCCGACCGCCTTCGACCCGACTTCCTGCAATGGCGAACATCTCCGGGCGCCGCATCAGAATCTCGAAATCCGCAATACTCGGCTCCGGCAGAAAGGTTCCCTCTCGATAGAGGGTAGTTTCATCTGGGTTTACGCGCATGAAAGCGCACAAAAGTACCGGCTGCAGTCCCTCCAAGACGCCATACGGCGGTTGCGCAAGCTCTCCGAAAAGCGCGGTCAAAGGCATTGGCTCTGGCTGTCGATTGAAGACGAGATATGCGAGATGATACCAGCACGGGAGCAGATTGTGTTTCGGGCTGCGTGTCGGTATGGTGAACCCCCATTCGCCGTTATCTTGAACACGATGAAGTCCAGTAGCTGCCAACACGGACTCGTACATGCTCCGTTCAGGGGGATACCCCTCAATTCCAAGCAACGGTTCCTTGGCGTGTTCGAGCATTGCTTGAATGAGATTCCGCCTCGCTGCCGCTGCCGCCGAGGACAGTGAACGTCGTACAATGAGTTCGTTGCGGATCTTCGGCGCCTTCGCATAGACTTGGTCGCAGACTGCCGACAAGAGCTGAGAAACATCCGCGGACGTGCTGACGGACTGTTCTCGGCCTACGTAGAACCAAAGGCAGCCGCTGCCGACCGGCTCTGGACGGGGGTCCACAAGTCCGTTCAGATTGCGCAGCAACAACTGCTCCGCTTCCGTGATTCGCAAAGATACTTCGCGGCGCGCGACACGATCATCACGTAACTCAGGAGTGTTTTCCCAAACCCAACGCAATCCCCCGAGTTCGGTAACAGCGCCGCGCAGTTCACCAATCTGCTGTGGGATTGCGAACAAGACGTTCTTGTCTTCTTCAGCACTGGCCGCGCGGACCCGAAACTGTTCAGTGAATGCTGTTGATTCGGCAAGACAGACCACAATCTTCCCGTCCAGCGTTGTCTTAGCCACGATGACGGCGTCTAGCTGCTGTGGAGAGTCCACGTAGACGACATCGAAAGAACGAAGCGCCCCGGTCTCAAAACTGTGACGGCGGGCCACCATGGGACGACTATCGAGACATTCCCGGACACTGTCTGCCAACCCAAGTGCCCGCTGGATCTTGCGCTCACCCTCTGCAATGCGCTCATCAATATCAACGTCGCTGCCTTCCCAAATTCGGTACGTACGATTGTAGTTCCGATAAGTCAGGACTGACGAAGCCTTGAGTTCCGACAACACCTTCTGGAGGGCATCGTCGCTTGCGCCCGAATCCTGCAGGGCCAACGAGATCAAGCCAGAAGACGCCGTCAGATGGCAAAACTGGCCAAGGGCATTCAACACCCCGATCGTTTTCACGACATCGCGGTGAAGCTGTCCAAGGCCGTCCTGGCGTTCGAGAACGTCAGTCGCTTCCAGCCAGCGGAGCGCGTGGGGCTGACGGTAAAGGCCGACACCGAAGTTGCTGGTGAAGTAGTCAAAAAGGTCGTTCAACCGCACAAACGACGGCGCGCTGGCGGTCAGGAGTCGCATTCTGACGTTCTCCTGGAAGCCGTAAGGCTCCATGCTGCTCAGGTAGGAGAATAGCGAACGTTCGTTTTGAGCAAAACGTCTGAACAAATACGGCAGCGCAACAAGGGTGAGAGGGTGTAGAGGATAAGCAGCGAGAGCCGCCGCCTCGAATTCCGCCAGAGGCATGCCGGGCGGGGCCACGCCGAGTTCAGCCGCAGTCGCGACCACACGCGAAACATGAGCGTCCAGTCCTTTGGGACGCTCGGATGCCTTCCAGCGAATGGCCTCTGCGACCATTCTGATGACCTGTTCAGCCGGCTCAAGGAAAGCAATATCGCCGAATCGCCCCTGAATCTTCGCCCATTCTCGCCGGGTTCCGATGTCAAGATGGTGTCCGTACTCTTCAAACGATTGGTGCAGCAAGCCCACAAGAATTATGGGGAAATCGTCGCTGCGGGCGGCATATTCCGCGAGTTCTTGAAGAACGAATACATCGCCTTTCTGTGGATAACGTGCCGCGTATTCAAAGAGTTTCCCAAGCTCATCAATGACCAGCAAAATGCCAGTGTAGCCCGCTTCGCGTGCACTCGCTGTGGCCATCTGCAGGGCGGAAACCACCCACCGCGTATCCAAATCACCGTTCTTGGAAGCGCCGATCTGCGCGGCCAGTCTGCTGCCCATCGTCTTGAGCGCCCTGCTCTTCTCGACCGACAATGCTGAGACGATTCCTTCGGCTATGCACCGGGGTGCTGGAGCCCGATGGGCGGTCACAAGAATCGGCAACATGCATCTGCCGCTGTCACTACAAACTCCAAGTTCGCCAAATTGAATGGCGAGCTTCGGGTCTGCCTTCTTGAGGTGACCCTGCGCCGTTGTCCCAGTTTCCTCACTGGAGCAGAAAAGCCGCGTGAGAAACACCGCAAACGCCGACTTGCCGACGCCATAGGGACCAGTGACCGTCCAAGCTCTTGAATGCGACCCTTTAGCAAGGCCTTCAGCCAGTCGGTGCAGAACCTCCCGGGCCGTCGGCGTGACAATGTAATCTCCGTTTTGAAGGGCGCCTCGATAGTCTTTCTCAATGTTGACGGATCGCCTGAATCGACGTCCTACCTCAATATACTCGCCAATTGGCTGCGCGTTAGTTGTCACGAACGTCTATCCCCCCGGTAGTAGTCATCCAAAAACTGAATCGGCTCAAATGCCTGCCGTTTATAGATCTGCTTAAGGCCAGCCGTCTCATCTAGAAGTATGGCTCCGCGAGTCTGGTCCTCCAAGTCCTCTACGTACTCAATCAAACTATTCTCATCCAACTTAAATGCCTGGCCGGGGCTACCGGGACCGTAGAGACACTCTTGTACCCCCATCGTGTTGCGGCCTGCGCGAGCTCTGTCGAAATACTGATAGAGCGCGAAAGCGAAGATTGCCGCCGGAAGTGAAGGCTTGGGTCCGATTGCGAATCTGTACATCTCGCCGTCTGGCGAAGGCTGTATCAAATTGAGCTGAAGCAGAGGGCAATCGAACGTCTCCTCTGCATTCGATTGTGCTTTCCCATTAGCGCCGACTGCATACGTTCGCACCAAACAATCAACGTCCCGCGCGAGCACGGTATCTGTGACCTTTAGGGACTCCTTCTCGCCGAAGGACGCGAAAACATCTATCAGTTCTCGTTTGGTAAAATCTGGGCGTTGGAACGTCGAAAACAGGAGTTGCCACGTCGTTCCTACGTGAGGATTGGAGACCAATAGCCAGTGGATCAGCCAGAGCGATGCGTCGTCCTCCAAGAATGGATCCCATCCTCCATCAAGCAAGAGGCGCGACGCAATCTCGGTCACCTTGAGACGACGGCCGTTGGTTTCATTTGCGTCGATATCAAGCGCTACTAGTTGAGTGACCTGACACCAATGGCGGATGCTTTCCACCATGTTCTTCCCAACGCCAAGCCGGACCAAGGCGTCCTCTTCAGAAAAAATCGTCGGGCATTCTGCCACCCCACGTACGCCTTTCTCAAGCCACCCGTGACGAAAAACGAACGTTTGATGCCCTGAAAACTTGAATCGCATAGGTAAAGTCACACTTCTGATAGATGATCTCTTGCACTGCCGACGTCAGCGGAAGTCTGGCCGCCGCCTCTAACCCACAGATCGACTTCCGACACTTTGAACTTCCATAGCAGCCCAATCCGATGGGCCGGCATATTCCGATTCCGGATCCAACGGTGAATCGTGTCTTGGCTGACACCCAGATGCTGGGATACTTCCCCCAAGGAAACCCATGGCTCATATTGCGTCACTTGCCGTTGCCCTTTCCCTCGATTGCGGAACTATGCGAACAATTGCGGACTCATGCCGAGAATCTTAGCGCGCCGAGAATCGGTAAGGCAAAGCGAATCGCCCTGGTCTTTCGACTGACCGAATCCGGGGCGGCCCACGGCTGACGAGCGCCGGATTTGAAATGTCGGATGTAGATCATGCGATCATTTGGGTCTATTCCTTTTGCTCTCGGCGACGTGAACCCCGCTTCGTCAGGATCTTCGTGAGTCGTTGCGTCCGCAACAGTTGGTCGAACTCGGAACGGTTGGGACCGTAGCCTATGGTCTTCTCGTCAAACCCCAACCTTCGCAGCCGAGCGCTAACCTGGCCCATCTTTTCTCGGCCGGGGTGGTTTCGGGGTAAAAACCGCTCTTTGAAGCAGAGAAGCTGTCGGTCGGGATCGGTTGAGTGGTCGAACACAGTCACGAACATTCGTGGCAGGTCGATCTTGATCCGCAGCCGCAGCATCGGAAATGGATCCGTCTCAAAGTCGTCGTAGTGTTGGAACGTCAGCTTTCGGGAGCGCAGGTGGAATTTGATGAGATCTGCCTCTCGTGGGTCACCAAACAACCGAGCCCCACACTCGACAAAAACGCGCAACGTCAATGGCAGCTCTTCAAGCAGGCTACGATGCACAGTAAAATGCCGATCCACTGGATCGAACCATCCAAACCCAAGTTGTTGCACCGCGAGCTCAAGTTCATCTACGTCGCCAGCCGCAAACATCGCATCCGTCGCCTGCCGCTCAGCTTCAGAATAGGAGCCAAAGAAACTACGGAAGTCCCGTTGAAGTCGTGTCGACAGATATGCGAATGGCACGCGCTTTCGGAGGCGAGAAGCCGCTACGTAAACGAGTAAATCCTCCCGTCGGCGCGCTCGCGCCGCATCGAGAGTCTTTTCTCCAAAGCGCTCTCCGAAAAACGCCATGGCCTTTGGCAACGAACCAAGGACATCCCGAACTTCATTGAGCCGCGCAAACTCCTCTTCTCTTGGGATGCGCCCGAGTTCGAGGGCTGCCTCCCAAAAAGAGTCCAACAGTTCGCGATGGAGTTCATATGGATCGCGCCGGGCACGCAGCGCCTTGAACAGCCCTAGCCGCCGGGACAGCGATTCCCAGTCAATAAGACGCCTTGTGCGCGAAGACAGAAAATCTTGCAGGTCCTCGACCCGACGGAACACGAAGTAGATCCCCATCGCCACCGGAACTGCCTCCACCTTGATGCAGTCCTCGATTAGCGCCTGAAGTTCGGCGGGCTCGAAGTACTTCTGAAACGTATTGCGCGACGTTAGGATCCCATCGCTGCAGCACCGGAATTCGGCGTAATCCTCGTTCCCCTGTACGAGGGTGGAAACGACCAACAACCGTCGCGTCAGCGACCAAGCTTGAAGCAGAACTTCAACCCGCTCAGCAGGGTCTTCGATGACATTCAGCACAAAACCAAGGTTTACGACATCACCTTCCGTACGGGGGGTCTTCGTTGCGTGAACGGGATCCCAGCCATTGGAATCGAAGCCGAGCCGCCTCACTACTTCGACATCGCTGCCCAGCCCGCAACCATAGTCGAAGAATGTGTCGCCGCGGCGAAGCTGGCCCAAGTCAAGCATCAGTCTCACCGGTTTCGAAACCCGCCCTCGCGCTACAGCGGTGCGGTGCCGTTCGATTCTCGGGAGGACGCATCCAGGTGCCGTCGCTGAGTCGCAAGCAGGACGTTGCTCTACGAGCCGGTGCCCAGAGAATCCAAGGGACTTCCCGAGGAGGAGTCGTTCCCAGTTCAGCTTGAATCCGATACGTTCAGACTCTTCGAGCAGCCCAGCTGCCTCCTCGGCATGAGTAAGCTCTGCAAATCGAGAGCGATCGGGATGATCCGAAGGTAAAAAGGTCTCCTTTCGGTGGAGGATTGGCGGGTTGGCCCTTTTGCCGTATTCGTCCCGCCGCACCTTACCGGAAACAAGATCAACCACGATTGCGGCATACAGCACTGGATGCGGTTCTTTGAAAAAGCCTGGGTACGAAAGGAAAGAAATCTTCGCCAGGTCTGTATGGAATTTCAGGAGATTGAACTCAGGGCCAATTCCGATCCGGGTTCGCAACTCCGCGCAGACTGTCCGCAATTCCCATGGCAAACGCTCCGGCTCCAGATCGACCAGGTAGACGGCCGTCGGAAGCCGCTTGCCATATGACAGGGCTGAAACCGCGGCGAAGAAGTCGTTTGGCGCCATAGGCGGGCCATTCAGAAAGGAAGGCAGACCAGACCGTAGTGATTCAATGGCGAGTAAGGCGCTCGTGACCGACCTCGGGGAAACTTACAACCACGTCATTTATACAAGGCAGCCTCGCTGCTCGGTCAAAGGGCGGGTAATGCCCTCGGGGCCTTTACGTGCTTCAATCCCCGCTCGAACGTCGCGTATCCCTTCGGGTCTAGCGACTGCTTCACGTGACTGAAACCCCTAAACTGAGGCCAGATCCGGCTGACATCATCGGGGCCTACAGGGCCGAAAACTCGGATAGACTTCACGTCGAAATACAACGCTCCCTCATATCCGCGCTCATCGGCCTTGGCGAAACGTTCGCAATTGCGGAATACCGCAGACGCAACGAGAGCATTGCGATACTGAAACAACACAACGCTGTCAGGTGGCGTCTTGAGGCCGTACTTGTAGTACCGGTAATGACCATCTGGCCGAGATGGGAGGTCTTCCAAGAAGAACTTTCGCTGGAGTTCTTCCACGCTCCAACCGGAGAATTCCTCTGTGGACATTGGCAATATGCGGATTGCGGGAGGGTCCGTATTCATAGTTTTTCTGCCGTCCGATCTTCGTTTTGATGTTCTCCAAATGAGGCTCGGGCGTCATTTAAGAGCCTATGCTGAGCTTTTCTGACTTTGTTGCAGGCGGCGTCGTAGGCCTCAGTTGCCTTTGACCCTTCATCCTCGAGCAGTCGCACAATCTCTGGATTCAGGGTGCGAATGCCGCCAGCGGCCAGAATCCAGTCTTCGATTCGCTCTTTTCTGCGATTGAAGGTAACTCCTTCGGGTGCCTTCTTGGCAAGAAAGCCAACCCAATCTGCATCCCTCTTCTCGTCGGCATTGCACCGCTTGCACGACAGGACGCGATTCGAAATGTAGTTGGTGCCTCCTCGGGACGCGGATACGAGATGGTCGAGATCCCCGGCACCGTTCTCTAGCTTAATACCGCAAAATGCGCATTCGTAGCCGAAGAAGCCGTAAACGCGCTTACGCTCTTCAGGGCCTGGATCTGGATCTACGAGCAGGCGTAATCCTCGGCGCATTATGTTCTTAGCTTGTGACGGTGTGAGTCTCATCTTTATCGACGTTGATACGCCGGGGAACTGTCGCTGCGATCACGAATTTGCAAGCGCTGCAGTCAAACGCAGAGACAATCAGACCATTTGCGACGAGAGAGCATTCCCCCTTCTGTTACCGACGGCAAGCCTTAGGGAATCGAGCCGGCACAGGTCGGCGATCTTGTTCAAATGCCGCATCGATCTACTCTTCCGTTCTGCATCCCGTTAGCCGGCACCTCAGGCGGACGTGGGGTGTCCGTCATCTTCTCATAGGCGCGCACGGTTCCGTGGTAATGACCGATTTGGAATCCGTTCGGCGACGCCTGCAGCGTTAGCCGCTCCTCCTTGAATCTGCGCAGCAACCGGTCGAAATACTCCCGCGGTACAAACATCAGCCCGGGCTCCATCACGAACGCTTCGATGCCAGCCTGGAAACCGTCTGCGGAGAAGATGAGCGAGCCAGCACCTGCGCCCACGGCAATCTCGTCCGATTCCGAAGCCCCGGGAGCGCGGCCTGGCCGAAAGTGCCGAATCGCCCGGATCGCTTCACGACGCTCAAATGTGACGTTCATGATGCTGCCTTGGTTAACTGCAGGCTGATTTCATTCCGAGTTATGTGACGCCAGCCATTGTGCCAGTGACCATCGGACAAATGCGGTCCCACGGTGCTGCGCACGCCAGTGAATAGTCAGAACAGCAAAGACAACAGGACCCAGCGGCATCGCTCGACGGCAGAAGAGGTCGCACCGGATTTGTTCATCACGTAACGGGACCGCCGGGCAAGCGGATGATCAGCGAGGGGACGCAATCCGAGCGCGGTCGTCACGATCCGGCGGATTGGTGATGAACAGAGTCTCGTTCGGCACCATGGGAACATCCGGTTTTGTATTCAGCGCCCGGTTGAGCACCCAGGTCGTCTCCAGAACGTCGCCCATCGTCCAGTATCGTCGGCCATCTAGGTCGAGGTAACGGATTCTCTTGGTGTAGAAGTACTCGTCGTATCCAAGCCGGCGGATCGTCATCACGAACCGGAAGAAATCCTCCTCCGACGAGCTGTTCCACAGCAGAACATACTCGTGTGGATGCTTCGGCATTGTCCGCGCGTATTTCCACAGATTGCGCTCCACAAAGGCGCGCAGCTCCAGGACCGTCATCGTTTCCCATTGGGCAACCATCCTGCCATTGTGCTACCGACCGTCGGACAAATGCGGTCCCACGGGGCGGAACGCAGGGCCAGAA
>Ga0182027_10002618_pt1 | contig 29038 bp, 19 predicted proteins | sample 712E1DmetaG_FD_121300 | JGI IMG/M metagenome (GOLD analysis project Ga0182027, IMG submission 121300) | Permafrost microbial communities from Stordalen Mire, Sweden - 712E1D metaG (Illumina Assembly) | ecosystem: Environmental > Terrestrial > Soil > Wetlands > Permafrost | place: Sweden...
CACATCGAAAGTCGTGCCCAGGAGGCCTTGCTCCACGAGGGCGCGAAAGACGAGACGGCCGATGCGGCCGAAACCGTTGATTGCGACTTTAACTGCCATGGTATTCTCCGTTTCTGATGGTTAATGTGTAGAGTGCTGATTCAGGTGAACATGCGGCACCAAGCCGCCAAACCGGACGAATCAAGAGAAGCGTCCCGGCTTTGGCAAGAGCGATGCATACGCAGTTTTTGCGACAGGTTCACTCCGCCATCCACAAGCCGCAGCTGAGCGCCGGGACGAACAACGCTTCCTCGACCGGCCTCGAAGGTTCGTGGTCGCCGGCCTGAAAAAACCGCTCGTGGTCGGCCAGTTGCCGCCAATTGGCATGCGCGGCGGCCCCCACCGGGATCTCCGCGTCCTGCAATGTGGGGTTGGCCGCAAACAGCAATCGCAGGCGGCCCTGGCTCCGATCCGCGTTGTACAGCGTGGCCGCTGCGGTCGAATCCGCCGCAAACCAGAACCGGAAGAATTCCTCGCCCGGACGGGAATACTGTCGGAAAAGCCGGCCGCGCTCGCTGCGCCTGAAGGCGATCCAATCGGCAAAATAGGCGTGCGTGCCAGGAAATCGGTACATCCTCAAATAGTTGAGGGCATTGAGGTCGCCGCGCAGATAGGTGTTACGCACCCCCTGCTTGGAGCGCATGAAATCCTGGCCCGCCGCCAGCATCGGCATGCCGATCGAGGTCATGAGGATCGCGCACATCAAGTGGGTGCGACGGCAATCGTCGATCGTTGGCTGCTGCCCGTTGCCGTCGGCGTTCTCGGTGATCGCGTCGATCCACGTCTTGTCGTCGTGCGACTCCGTGTAATTGACCGTCTGCGCCGGCCATGCCGCAAAGCTATCCGGCGCACCCTTGACGAAATGCTCGAATCGCTCCGGTGCGCCGCGCCCGCACACGTATTCGTGGAGAAAATTACGGTAACCGTCATTCCATGAGGCAAAACCGGTGGACTGCAGTTCCCGCGCAATATGACCGCGAAAGCTCCAGGGTTCGGCGATCAATACCACGTCGGGTTTCACCCGTTTCAGCGCCGCCTCAATATCGCGCAACACCTCGATCCCGAGCAGCTCGGCCAGATCAAACCGGAATCCGTCGACTCCGTAGACTTCCACCAGATGAGTGAGGCTGTCGACGATCAGCCGGCGGGACATGGCGGCGCCCGCCCGAAGATCGTTACCGCAGCCGCTCCAGTTGGCGAGATTGCCCCCGCGGTCCTGTTCAAAATAGTAGAGCTTGTCGATGCGCTCCAAATGCCCCGGCAGGCCGATGTGATTATAGACGACGTCGAGAAGCACCGCCATGCCGCGCCGATGAAACGCCGCAACCAGATCCTGGAATTCCCTGATTTGGGAGGCCCGCTCGGGCGCGAGCGCGTAACTGCTGGCGGGCGCGAACCAGTTCACCGGCATGTAGCCCCAATGATATTCCTCAGCCGTCGCCGCGTCGAATTCCTGCACTGGCTGCAGTTCAACAGCGTTGACGCCCAGCCGGGCCAGATGAAATTCAGGACTCTCCACCCATTTCCGCAGGCCGGTGAAACCCGAACGCTCGTCCGCCCGGAGTTTCAACGGTGCAAGCGCCGTAAGGTCGCGCACGTGCGCCTCGGCAATCACCAGGTCCTGCCAGGCGGGCGTAGAAAAACTGCGGTCCGGCCGGGCGAGGGCCGCACGATCGATGACGATTCCGGGGCCTTCGCGGCCCACCGTTGCCAGGGCATAGGGATCAAGAATGTGCTGGTCCCGATCGAAAAAACCGAAGACGTTTTTCGGGCCGTCAACCGTGTACCAATAATACCAGCCGTGCAGGTTACCGTCGAGGCGTGCCTCCCATGCGCCGTCGCTCCTCCGATCCATGTCATAAACGGCGGCGCCCTCCGAGTCCTTAAGCCTCGCGCTCAGGTGCAGCCGCACCAGGCGCGCCCGCGGCGCAAACAGCCGGAACGTCGTCTCTTCGCCCCCGACCAGCGCGCCCATCGGCACATGGCTCTTCAACTGGAAAAAGTACTCTCCGGGGCGCAGCGGCACCCGCTCGGAGGCGGCATCGTCCGACCAGGTCACCGTCAGCGCCTCGGTCAGGTCGACGGGAGAAGCCGTCGCGAACCTGAACAGGTGCCTCCCGGTACGCGCCGGATCGATCGCGTAATTGTAATTGCCCAGATCGTCGCGCACCGCATTGACCGCCTGTGCCGACACGGCCAGCCATCGGTGTTCGCTGGTGACGAACTTGAACCGCTGGGGTGGCTGGGACAAAAAGCGTCTGGCAGGCGCCGCCAGGAGCAGGACATGTTCACCGTCCAACGACGCCGGCAGCAGCCGCCAATCGGGATTTCCAACCGCCTGCTGCCAACCGTTGAAGTCGCCGGCCAAATAAACCGCCGCTTTCGCCGGATCGATCTCCGGATGATGAGCTAGCTGAAGAAAGAAGAAGATCTCGTGAAACGCATTCACAAAGAACCCGCTCTCGCAACCAAACGAGTGGTCGGGCACGCGGGTCAGCCGCGCGAAAGCGGGGCACCCAGCTCCGAGTGAAAGCGGCGGCAGCGCGGCGTCCGTCCAATCGCAGGTCAGTTCGATGACTCCGCTGTCCGGCGCATCCAGCCACGCCTGGGCAATCCGCTGTTCACGCATGCTCATGTAGGACCCCGAACATCATCGCGCCGGCCGCCAAACGCCAAGCACGAAGTGGCCAGCCGGATCATCCATCCTTTTTACAAGAGGCAACGAAGGGAACGGAGCGCGCTCTGCTGGCCAGCAGAGTCGCACCCAGCCGTTGGACGCCAAACCCGTAGCGCCACTTGTCGTCGATCATCAGGTGGGATCCGACGTAGTCGCACCCAGCCGTTGGACGCCAGACCCGTAGCGCCGGTCTGCGACCGGCGGTCGGGGTTTGGCCCGTGGCGCAGGCTTCCAGCCTGCATCGCCGTCGATCGTCCAATGTCCGAACCTTTGATCAATCCACCGCGGATTTCGCGGACGAAGGCCCGGCCAGATCGCTCTCCCCGCTTTCCGCCTTCCCGCATTCTCGTCCTCGGCCGAGGTCACATTTTGAGATCGTCGATGAATTCGGATGCCGGCTCGACACTCGTGATAAGCAAATGGTCCCGCGCCCGGGTGCAGGCGACGTAAAGCAGATGGCGCTCCGTGTCGTAGACTTCCTGAAGGTCGGCGTCGTCACCGACGGTCTCGATGCGCTCCTGAAGCGGAATGACTTCGTCGTCACAGGCCATCACGACCACGGCCCGAAATTCCAGGCCCTTTGCGAGGTGCATCGTGCTGATGGAGACCTGGCCGCTGGTGGTCTCGACATGCTCGTCGAGAATCTTGAAAACCAGCCCGGTTCCCCTCACCGCCGCGCGGGCACGGTCCAGTTGCCCTGTTGATCGGACAAAGACGCCGAACTCGTGGGGCTGGATGCCTGTTTTGGTCCGCTCTGCCATCCAGTTTGCGACGGTTTTGATCTCCTCGCTTTCGCTGCTCAATACCCGGATGGTCGGGGGTGGGCCGTTAAAGACCGAGACGGTGTCGCCCCTGTCCTCTGTGTTGCCGTCCACATCGGTGACCTCGGGACCAAGCAGTTTGTCTGCCTGCTTGCGGATCTGGTGCGATGTGCGGTAATTGACGCGGAGGGTCCGAGACCGGCCGCGGATGGCCCCAGGGCACGGCCGCCACCATATCTCTCACACGTTGTGAGAGAATGTCCGCCGATGGCGTTTCGCCCGGGGAAAGGTCGATTTCTCTCACAAGCTGTGAGAGGAATTCGGGCGAGGTGTGGGCCAGATAGAGCTGCTTCATCCGCCACACGTTCTGGAGGGAGAACCCGCGGATGTCGGGAAACGCAGCGCGCAGATCGGCGGCAAGGCGCTCCACCACGGCATCGCCCCATCCGGCGGTTTGCTGCTTTTCCGCGAGGCCCCGGCCGATGTCCCAATAGAGCAGAACCATCTCGCTGTTCACCGACCGGGCGGCCGAAATCCGGGCGCGGGCAATGCGGTCCTTCAGGGCTGTCAAGAAAGCCGGGGAATCGGGATGGGACAGCGCGGTGGTCATGGCTGGCGGAGGGTCGCGATCACCCGGCTTCTCGCGGTAGCAGTGGTGGGCTTCGTCGTTGAGCACGAGGATGTTCTTCATGCCCATCAGATCTGGCATTACCCGTTGGAGCATCTGACCCTCGGTCTCCTGGGTCTGGAGTTCCTCACCCCGGCCCTGAAGCAGGGAGCGGCCACCGGCTGAAAGCTCGATGCGCTCTCGCAGTTTGAACGCGTGGAAGTTAGTGATGACGATCTTTGCCCGGTTTACGTCGTCGAGCATGTCGCCGGGAACAAGTTCACGGTCGGCGTAGTAGGCGTCTGGGTCATTCGGCTGAAGAACGCGCAACCGATCTTTGATAGTGAGCCCTGGTGTAACGACGAGAAACCCGCGACTAAAGCGTTTGCTGTCGGGGCGACGCACAGCGTTGATCGTCTGCCAGGCTATCAACATCGCCATCACGGTCGTTTTCCCGGCACCAGTGGCCAATTTCAGCGCAAGACGCATCAATTCGGGATTGGCGTCCTTGTTGGCTGCGGCCAGATGCGCGAGAACGCGCTTGCCGCCCTCGGATTGGGGCGCGACCTCAGTCAGCCAGATGGCCGTCTCGACCGCTTCTATCGTTCAACGAAGGGAATGGGAACTGCGGGGACGAGGAAATTTCAAAGGCTTTCACGGTTTCTCCGATTTCCCGATTTTCGCCGGGGCCGCTCGCTCACGCTCGCAGCTACAAGAGAAGAAGGCGCTGAGGGAACTGCGCCCTGCCTCCAGGCAAATCCATGACTGAGCCGAGTCTTTCCGTTGCGGCGGGCGGGAAATCTGGTTTTCCTCGTCGTCTTTCTCATGCGAATTCTGGTTGCCATGTCCGGCGGCGTCGACAGCAGCGTCGCCGCGCTTCTCCTCAAGCAGCAGGGATGCGAGGTCGTCGGCGCCTACATGAAGAACTGGATCAATGAGGACAACCTCCCCGGTGATTGTCCATGGATGCACGACATCAGTGATGCGCGCGCCGTGGCGGAGCAGATCGGCATCGAATTCCGCGTCGTCAACCTGATGCGGGACTACCGCCGGCTCGTTGTCGACTACCTGCTCGACGGCTATGCATGCGGACTCACGCCCAACCCCGACGTCATGTGCAACCGCGAGATCAAGTTCGGAGTGTTTCGCGCCTATGCACAAGCGGAGGGATTCGCCGCGGTGGCGACCGGGCATTACGCACGGCGGGTGGAGACGGAATCCTCCGAGCCGGACCGGTCGACTCCACCCGCCTGCGCCTTGCTGGAAGGCGTCGACAAGAACAAGGACCAGTCCTACTTCCTGGCACTGTTGTCTCAGGAACAGCTCCGCGACGCGCGCTTCCCGATCGGGGAACTGCGAAAGCCTGAGTTGCGCACAATCGCCGCCGGCCATGGGCTCGTCACAGCGCGAAAGAAGGACAGCCAGGGCATTTGTTTCATCGGCGAGGTGAAGATGCAGGACTTCCTCCGCGCCTATGTCCCGGATGCCCCCGGTCCCATCGTGCGGGCGACAGATGGAAAGGAGATCGGCCGGCACCGCGGCCTGCACTATTATACCACCGGACAGCGCAAGGGGATCGGCATTCCCTCCAACACCGACTTCAAAGCTTACGTGGTGGTCGGCAAGCGAATCGCCGACAATTCCCTGCTGGTCGCGTTCGACACGCCGGATGCACCCGGACTTTTCGTCCCTGAGATCCGCGTGCAGGCATTGAGCTGGATCGGCGAGCCTGTGACAAAGGCCCGTACGCTGGAGGGCCGGGTCCGCTACCGGGACCCGCGCATTCCGCTCGAGTTTTCTCCCGAGTTGGACGGCACGGCAATGATCCGTTTTCGCGCGCCGCAACGCGCCCTGGCGTCCGGACAGATCCTTGCGCTCTACGAGGGCGAGCGACTGCTCGGTGGCGGCATTTATGTATAGCCCCTATCTCGCCGTGGCGAACGCCAGGCGCACGCCGAGACCTAGCAGGATCACGCCCATGACGCGTTCAAACCAATGTCCGCAGCGAAGAAACGTGGCGCGCACCCGTTCGTGCGAAAAGAAGAACGACAGGAGCGTGAACCAGACCGCCGTAACGAGGGCCATCCACACACCATAGATGCTCTGGACGAGGACGGGCGTGCGCGGATTGATTCCCACCGAAAAAAGTGCCACGAAGAACAGCGTGGCCTTCGGATTGAGGACGTTGGTGAGAAAACCGGTGACAAATGCCGCCCGGCGATCAGGCACCGCCGGTATTTGGGCCGCCGCCGTCCCGGAGGCGGCGGATCCATTTGCGAATGGACGGGCGCGAAGGGCTTTCAGGCCGATCCAGGCAAGATAGATCGCCCCAAGCCATTTGAGAATATTGAACGCGAGGATCGAACTCCGCACGAGCAAGCCGATCCCGAGAAGCGAGTACGCTACGTGCAGAAAAATGCCGGTGCCAATCCCCAAGCTCGTCCAGATCGCCGGCCGCCGGCCGAATGTCACGCTCTGCCGGAGCACCATCGCGAAATCAGGTCCCGGGCTGGCAACAGCCACGAAATGCACCAATGCAACGAGGAGAAATTCAGACCAGTACTTGGCCATGACAGTTTCGTTCCTGGGCCGGGCTATAGATCAGGCGGCACCGTGGCCAACGCCTCCTCGAACGTCGTGATGCCATCCTTCACCTTCAGCATGCTGTCCTGATGCAGCGTCTTCATGCCGTGACGGATCGCGATACGTTTCAGCTCGGAGGTCTCAATCTTCTTGTTGATGCCGCCGACGAGTTCGTCGCTAATCTCCATGAGTTCGTGAATGCCCACCCGCCCCCTGAACCCAGAGCGATTGCACCGCGGGCAGCCATCGGGCTTTGCCTTGAAGATCTGGCCGCTCCAACCGATCGCCTTTTCGATCAATTCCTTCTCGCGACCCTCCGGCTCAATCGACTGCTTGCAGTTCTTGCACACCCGCCGCATCAGCCGCTGCGCACAAACGCAGAGGAGTGAGGCTGAAATCATGAACGGCTCCACACCCATGTCGGTCATACGGGCAACGGCGCTGGGCGCGTCGTTGGTGTGCATCGTGCTCAGCAGCAAGTGGCCGGTCAACGCCGCTTCGACCGCGATCTCAGCCGTCTCCCGGTCGCGAATTTCGCCCACGAGAATCACATCTGGATCCTGCCGCAGAAACGCCCGCAGAGCCGTGGCGAACGTCAATCCGATCTGGCGGTGCATCTGCATCTGGTTGATGCCCGCCAGCGTGTATTCGATCGGATCCTCCGCCGTCCGGATGACCAGGTCTGACCCATTGATCTCGTTGAGCGCGGAATAGAGCGTCATCGATTTACCCGAACCAGTCGGCCCGCAATGCAGGATCATGCCGTACGGCTGACGGATGATCCGTCGGTAGACCGCCAGGTTCGCTTCGGTGAAACCGAGCGCCGGCAAGGGGAGCGTGCTCTTCTGCTTGTCGAGGATGCGCAAGACCATGCCCTCCCCGTAATTCAACGGAGCCGTGGACACACGCAGATCGATGTCTATGCTTTTCTTGGTGAATTGCTTGAAGACAATGCGTCCGTCCTGCGGCAGGCGGCGTTCCGCAATGTCCAGGTTGCTCATGATCTTGAACCGCGCCACCAGTGCACTCGCCACCTTTGCGGGCAGGCGCAGCTTCTCCTGGCACAAGCCGTCAATGCGATAGCGCACGACCAATTCCTTCTCCCAGGGCTCGACATGGATATCACTCGTCCCGGCAAAATAGGCGTCCTCGATGATACGGTTCGCCAGATCGATGATCGGCCCGGACTCTTCGTTGGCCAAGTCCTCGTCCTTGATATCTTCGCTGACGCCGAATTCGGCTCCGAGCTGCTCAACGACGTCGGTGAACTGGGCCTCGACCTGCTGGCTCTTGTTGAATTTCTCGCGGATTTCCTTTTCCCGGGCCAGAAGACGGAGGACCTTCTTGCCCGTCATTTCGTGAATCTTCGTCGCCACCGTCACTTCGAACGGATTCGCGAAAGCAATCAACAGGTAGTCCCCCACCTGGCCCACCGGAAGCACGAGATTCTGCTGGCAAAAATCCTCTGGAATACGCTCGAACGTGGTCGGCCCCAATTGGTAGCGCTGCACGTTATACGGCGCCATCCCGTGAGCGCGCGCCCGGGCCACGAGCAATTGGAAATCGGTGATCCGGTATTCCTCTTGTAAGAGCTTGTCGAGCGCGGTGCCGGTGAGATCTCCCGGCGTGGCAAGAATGGTCTCCTGCTGCGCCGAAGAGAGACGGCTCATCTCCTCAAGTTTGGCGACAATCTGTTGTTGGATCTTGCCGAGTGCCATGGGGATCAGCCTCTTTTTACCGCTGGCACGGGCACAACAACCTTCGCGGGGGTGCCGCCAATCTTCTCCAGGAAATCCGAGACGACCTCCAGCGTCGTTCCATACCAGAGGATGTTTCCACCAAGCTGCTTCTCCCAATGAGACCGCACCGCCGTGCTCAAATAGTAGGCGCTCGCCACGAAGTAGAAGTCCTCCTCCTTGTCAAACGGCACCGTCCAGGTGGCCCAGCACGACCCCAGATCGACATCCTTCCGGAATTCCTCGGGCACATCGTAGTTTCGCAGATCGATCAGTCCAATTCCATCGGTCTCGATCAGGTGTTGCAGCAAATCGGCCTCCCCCAGCACCTTCTTTTCGTACATCAGCACGCCCAGCAGGGTGGCCTGGTGTTCCGCGTCACTCTGGAGCAACTCGAGCAGACGCTCGTTCGCCGCCATCAAATCATCGATCTTCACCAAGTTGCCCTCCACCAACGCGGCGCCCAGCGTCCGATTGGCGCGCATGAGCAATGACCGGTGTTCCGACATGGGGCGGGAGATTGTTCAAATCGCCGGCGAAGGCGATTCCTTTTCACGGACGCGTTGCGCTCGCACCCGCTTGGACAACTCTCGTTTCAGCTCGGAAATCCCGGCGCCGTTCACACACGACACCTCGACAACCCGGGCACGGCAGCGGCGCTTGAACCGGATGAGGTTGGCCGCCGCGCCCTTCAGGTCCATCTTGTTGGCCACGATCAAACGCGGTTTTTTCGCCAGGGCCGGATCGTAGAGTGCGAGTTCGCGCCGCAACGTCGCATAATCGTCCCTGGGATCGCGATCATCGCAGCCGGCCATGTCGAGCAGGATCACCAGCAGGCGGCAACGCTCAATGTGCCGCAAGAAACGGTGCCCCAACCCGCGATCCGCACTGGCCCCGGCGATCAGTCCAGGGATGTCAGCAATCTGCAGCCGGTGCGGACGGCGGGGATCGTCGCTGGCGTCGCAGACGCCGATCTGCGGATGCAACGTGGTAAACGGATATGAAGCCGTCCGCGGCCGCGCGTTGGTCAAGCGGGCGATCAGCGAAGATTTTCCCGCGTTGGGAAACCCGACGAGCCCCACATCGGCGATGCTCTTCAGCACGAGCCGAAACACCCCGTGTTCACCCGGCTGACCGGGGTTGGCGTTCCGCGGGGCGCGATTCGTCGACGACTTGAAACGCGTATTCCCCCAACCGCCGTTGCCTCCCTTGCTCAGGACAATGCTCTGCCCGTCCGTGATAATCTCTGCGACCGTCTGCCCGGTCTCATCGTTGATGACCACGGTGCCCAGGGGCAATTTGAGGACGACCGACTTGCCGTCGCGGCCATGGCAGTCCTTGCCCATCCCGTGCTCACCATGACCGGCCTTCCATTGGGGATGGTATTTGCAGTCAATGAGATTGTTTGTGTCGTCGTCGCCGGCCAGGACCACGTCGCCTCCCCGCCCGCCATCGCCGCCGTTGGGGCCGCCCCAGGGCTCGAATTTTTCGCGACGGAAGCTGGCGCAGCCGCGCCCGCCGTCCCCGGCTTGAACCTTAATGACACATTCGTCGACAAACATGCCAGGTACTGTGCACAAAGCTCCGGCCTTGCCAATCCCCGGTTGACACCACTTAAGACCACGCCTTATCTCGCCCTCTTTCGCCCATGATTTCCTGGATCCAAAGAAACTTCCAACACCACTTTCGCATCGTCTTCGGCGTTGTGCTTGTGGTCACCATCGTCTCGTTCATCTTCACGATCGGCGCCGCCCCCGGCATCGGCCGCGCCGGACCCAAGACTTATTCCCAGTTGTTCTTTGGCCATGATCTAAGCAAGCAGGGTACGAGCGACAGCCTGTTTGGCGATGCCGCGCTCAGCATTCAACTCCAGATCGGCTACTCGGGCGCCGAGAGTTCTCAAATACAGGATTATGGCCTGCAACGTGCCGCCTCCCTCGCCCTCGCCGACCAGCTCAAGCTGCCCCAACCGGGCCGCGATGAGCTCGCCAATTACATTCGCGGTTTGCAGGCATTCGCCGGCGCCGATGGTCAATTTGACGCGAATCGTTACGCCTCATTTCGCGACAGCCTGAAAGCCAATCCACGCCTTTCCGAGGCCGACATTTCCCGGGTTTTGGGCGACGACGTCCGGATCGCTCAATTGCGGCGCATCATCGGCGGCCCCGGTTACGTGCTGACTGGCGAGGTCAAGGAGCAACTCATCCGCGCAGAGTCCTCCTGGACCATCGCCGTTGCCACGACCGAGTATGCCGACTTCAAGCCTGAGATTCCTGTCGCCGAGGATGCCCTCAAACATTATTTTGAGGAGAATTCCTTCCGCTATACCGTCCCGCCGAGCGTGGGCGTCGACTTCGTGGAGTACCGTACCAGCGATTTCATTGGATCGATTTCGCTGACGCCGGCTGAGATCCGTGCGTACTACGACGCGAATCCGGCGCGCTTTCCCAAGCCGCCAGAACCAAAAGCGGAAGTGGACAAGAAGGCGGCCCAGACAGACGCCGCCAAGCCGTCCAATCCTGACGCCGATTTCGCAGCCGTCAGCGCACAGGTCGAACTGGCGCTCAAGACGGAACGCGCTTCGCGTCTGGCCGCGAAAGCCGCCGCCGATCTCACTGTCGCAATTTACGAACAGAAGCTCCAGCCGCACACACCGGCCTTCAGCGATTTCATCGCCCAGAACAAGCTCGCACTCAAAGCCGTTCCTCCGTTTCAAACCGAGACGGTTCCTGCTGATCTTGGCTGGAACACGCAGATCGTCGAACAGGCGATGAACCTCAAGTCGGACCGCCCCGTCTCCGATGCGCTATCCTCGGCCAACGGCAGCCTGGTCCTCTTCTGGCGTGAGACACTGCCGTCGTATCAGCCGGAACTCGCCCAGGTTCGCAGCCGTGTCGTCGCCGATTTCAGTGAGAATGAACGCCGCAACAGTTTCGTCGCCACAGGCCGGACACTTCGTGCCCAGCTGGAAGCACGCCTCAAGGCAGGCGATTCGTTTGATAAGGCAGCAGCTTCCGTGACTGGCGCGATCAAGCTCACTGCAAAGGAATATCCGGCATTCGTTCGTCGCCAGCCCCCAAAGGAGCTCGAACGATCCCCCGTCCTGGCCGCGCTGGAACGTCTGGATCAAGGGCAGGTGTCTGATCTGATCCCTACAACCGAAAAGAGTTTCTTCGTGTACATCCGCGAGAAGAAGAATCCGGATCTGGCTGAGACCAACCCTCAATTCAGCATTATGCAGGCTGCGATCGCCCAGCAATCGACCAATGTCGCCAGCGGCCTCATCTTGCACGAAATCGTCGCCGAAGAGCTGAAAAAGAACGCGCGGCCGGCAGCCCGTTGATCGGGTGAGCCGCCGGGCTCCGGCCGGAACCGTTAATCCCTCTTCGCTGCCGTCAGTCCTAAAATCTTCAACACGGGGCGGGGCGTCAGGCAGATTCGATCGCGTCATGGCTGTGCTGCTTCTCCGCTTTCAACGATCCAACCGGTCCCTCGCCGGTTCGCCTTCTAGATCGCGCGTCAATCGCAGTTCCGCGAGACTTTCCCCGCTATGTCAAACCGCATCCGTATCTCACTAGCCGCTGCCAGTCTGCTCGCCGGCCTCTGCCTGCCGATCAACGCCCAAGACGCCCTGCAGCCAGCCACGCCAACCACGACTCCCGCTCCGACCGCCGGGCCTGTGGGCGCTCCGCTGACCCTGGACGAATGTGTCCAGCGCGCAATGCAGCACGGCTTTGACATCGAAATCCAACGGTTCAACCCGTCAATGGCGAAGGACTCGGTCGATGTCGCCCGGGGCGGCTTCCAGCCAACGCTCTCGCTTGATGGCACGCAAAGTCACTCCAACACCGGGCCGGTGGGCCCCGCTCTCGGGATCAAAGACGACGCGCGCGACGCCCGCTTCTCCGTCAACGAGCTGCTGAAGACGGGCACGACCGTCAACGTCAGCACGGATCTAAGTCGCTCCCGGACAAATCCCGCCTCCTTCACAAGTTTCTACAACCCGGTCTACAACTCGGACCTCACTGTGACCGTGACCCAACCGCTATTGCGCGGCGCCGGCACCGCGGTGACGACAGCGGTGCTCAATCGGGCCAGGATCGGCCTGACCCGCGCCGGCTTCGACTTTCAAGCCCAGGCGCTCAACATTGTGCAACAGACGGAGACCGACTATTATGCTTTGGTCTACGCCCGGGAACAGCTCCGCGTATACCGGGTCTCCCTCGACTTGGCCAACAAGCTGCTCGAAGAGGCGCAAGCAAAGAAGACGGTTGGCACCGCGACCGACATCGACGTGCTGCAGGCGCAGGTCAACGTCGAGAACACGCGCAGCAATGTGATCTCCGCCGAAAAGGCCGTGAAGGACACTTCCGACACGCTGCTCGCGCTCATCGATCGCTTCGAACTGGACACGGCGTTGGGCGATACAAAGTTTGCCCCCCTTCCCACCCAGCTGCCGGTGATCGAATCCTCCTACCAGCTCGCGCTTCACCACCAGCCCGATTACATCTCCGCCAAGATGCAGCTCGACCAGATGCAGCTCGATCTCAGCGTGGCCAGGAACGCCCTCATGCCAACCGTCAACGTGGAGGGCATCCTCGGATTCAACGGCAGCCGCGGCAGCAGCTATGACGCCTTCAATAGCATGGCTAATCGCGACGGCAATTCGTGGGAGGTCGATCTAACGGTAAGCTATCCGTGGGGACGCGTCAGCGACAAGGCCCGCTACCATCAAAGTCAATCCACTCTTAATCAGCAGACGCTGACGATCCGCCAATTGGAACAAAGCATCTTGGTACAGGTTCGCTCTGCTGTAAGAGCCGTCGAAACCAACAGCGAGAAGGTGAAAATCGCCGCGTTGGCCGCCCAGTTTGGCGCGAAGGAATATGACCTGGAAAACGCCCGTTTCACCGCCGGGCTGGTCACCAGCCGGGCGGTGCTGCAATCGCAATCAGACCTCGAAACCGCTCGCGTTGCCGAATTGCAGGCGCGGATCACCCTCCAGAATTCAATCTCCGCCCTGCACAGGCTGGAAGGCAGTTCGCTCGACCGCTACCATATCTCGCTGCCCAACTAGCCTCGTGCGCATACTCATCCGTCTCGTTCTCTGGACATGGTTTCTGGCCGCGCTGATCGTCGGCCGCTTCGATTTGCTGCGGAATCTGCCGGGCGCAGTCTTGCCGGGCCTCTTGTGCGGACTGACCGCCCTCCTCCTCGTCGCGTGCTTCGCCTTCCCCGCCGTTCGAACATGGCTGAGAACGGTCGATCTCCGCATGCTCGTGCTGCTCCACGTCGCGCGCTTGATCGGTTATGCTTCCCTCATTCTTTATCGCCGGGGCCAGCTGCCCTATGCTCTGGCCGTGCCCGGCGGTTGGGGTGACATCATCGTGGCCGTGCTCGCCTTGGTCGTGGTTTTTCTCCCGATGCGCGAAACACTGCGGCAGCGAGCCTGCATCATCTGGAACACGTTCGGTCTCGTGGACATCCTTTTGCTCGTGGCCACGGCGGTCCGCCTCGGATTCACCCAACCGTGGCAGCTCGGGGCCTGGCGGCGCCTGCCCTGTAGCATGCTGCCAACCTTTCTCGTGCCGCTGATCATCGCGACCCACGTCATCATCTATGTGCGTTTGCGTGTTCCGACCGATACCGCAAGCCCCCCCGCCGATCAACCGACGGATGCACAAGCGTCCGGCTGACTGTTTGCGCGCAGAGCCCGGCTTGAATGCCCAACTGGAGGGCGAGTCTCCCGCCGAGCCGCTGTGCATTCTGGGAACGCGACGAGGACGTCGCGTCTCCATGAGTAGATTCCGCAGTTGAGGCTTCCGCTCCTCGTAGCTGCGAGCGTGAGCCCCTCGACCCTGCTCGGGGCCCTGAGCTTGTCGAACGGGCGAGTGGATTCCGCCGCAACTGCGGAATCTAGGATGAAATCTCCAGACCGGATGTCCTATGGCGCTATGACGGAAACAGCTCATGCACGTCGCCCTCGTCCGCAGGCCGGACCAGGTGCGGGGGCAATTGCGTTCGAAACCAGGTGAGCTGTTTCCTGACAAGCGCCCGGGTGTTCCTCCCGATCGCTGTTGCCAGCTCATCTTCGCGCATCCGTCCTTCAATGCAGGCGATCGTCTCCCTATAGCCGATGGCCTTGGCCGCGCTGGGATTCGCCTTCAGCCCGGCCCGCACCAATCGCTGCACTTCCTCCACCAATCCCGCCGCCAGCATTTCGCGGACGCGGATGTCGATGCGCGCGTCAAGCTCCGCTCGAGGCCGGTCCAGCTGCACCAACCGCAACTGCCAGTCGGCAAAAGGTGGCGGCTGCAGGGCGAACGCCGCTGCGAGCTCCGCGAGCGTTTGCTGCGAGGCCAGGCACCGTTCCAGGCCACGGACCACCCGCCGCGGATTATGGATATCGAGCGCGCCCAGTCCTCCCGGGTTTAGCGCCCGAAGTTCTGCCACGAGCGCCGCCAGTCCCTCCTGTTCCAGCCGGGCCGCAACCATCCGCCGCACCTCGCCGGGAACCTCCACATCGTCCGCTACCGGCGCGAAAAACGCCTTGAGGTAGAACCCGCTTCCCCCGCTGACCAGCACACGCCGCCCGCGGGCCAGGATGTCATCGCACATGGTCCGCGCTGCAGTCACGTAGCGCGCCACATCCCAGCTCTCGGTCACATCAAGGATGTCGATCAAATGGTGGGGCACGCGCCTTAGCTCCGCCGCGGTCGGCTTCGCTGTCCCAACGTCCATGCCGCGATAGAACAACAAAGAATCGCACGACACGATTTCGGCCTCAAACGCTTCCGCCCAACGAAGCGCCCATTCGGTTTTCCCAACCGCGGTCGCTCCGGTGAGGACATAAAGAATGCGATCCATTCGCGAACGGTCTGCCCGGAAAGACGGCGAGGCGCAATTCCGGGATTTTACGTGCCTTTCCCGTCCGCCTCCTGCAAAATCGGCTTTTTACCTGTCTTCATGAATAAGGGCCATCTCACAGTCATTCGCAACGCGTTCCTTTCGGGGCTGCTGATGCTCGCGCCGCTGGCGGTCACCTGGATTGTCTTCAGCGCGCTGTTTGAGTGGGTCGGTGGAAGTTTCCGGCCGATCTTCCTGCCCCTGCTTCCCGGATCGCTGGCCCAGTTCACCATCCTTTGGAACATCCTCGCGACCATCATCGTCCTGGTGATGATCACCGTCCTGGGATACCTCTCCCGCTACGTCTTCGGGCAGTATTTTGGCGGGCTGGCCGAGCGCTTCATTCAGAACATTCCTGGCGTCAATACGGTCTACAACACGGTGAAACAAGTTGTGGACACGTTCTCCACGCAGAATCGCAACCTGTTTTCCAAGGTCGTGCTCGTTCAGTTTCCCCGCCCTGGCGCATATACCATCGGATTTCTTACCAATCGGACCCAGGGTGAGCCTCAAGCCAAAGCTGCCATGGAGCTCTGGACTGTCTTTGTCCCCACGACGCCCAATCCGACTAGCGGCTTCATGCTCTTGCTGCCCCCGGAAGAAATTGTCGAACTGGACATGTCCGTGGGCGATGGCATGAAGATGGTGATCTCTGGCGGAGCCGTGATTCCCCCCGCCCCCGCCCAAATCCAGCCTCCGGCGAAATCCCCGCCCGCGACGGCGGCGTAGACGGGATGTTCTCATGCAAAGAACGGCCCGGCGGTGCAGGCTGTGTCATGGAGACGCGACGTCCTCGTCGCTTTATCGATGGGCGGACGCGACGAGGGCGTCGCGTCTCCATGAAATACCCGGCCCGGCGGTGAAACTCTGATATCCCGCTGATGCCTGGCCGCCCCATCCAGACCGAGGCGTTCGTGCTTGTCCGGAAACCGCCGGCTGACCGTTTCCAGCAGCTCACGGTGTTCTCCGCCCAGCATGGCAACCTCCTGTGCCTGCGCCGGCTCGCCACGAAGTCTTCTCCGACCTCGACGATTCTCGACCTGTTTGACGAAGCCGACCTCTGGCTTGAATCCTCCAACGAGGGCCGGACTTGGTTTATCAAGGAGGCACGGGTGTTGACGCGCCACGAGGCGATCGGCCGCAGCTACGACACCCTGCGCCTGGCCTCGGCCTTCGCGGCCGTCATCGCGCGCAATCCCGTGCATGAAGAAAGCCGGGAATGCGTCTACAGCCTGTTGCGGCAAACGTTCACCGCCTTCGGGGCCACCACCCGATCCGATCTCGTCTACCTGAAGGCGTTGTACTGTTTCGCCCGCAACGAAGGTTATCCGGTCAAACAGGAATGGTGGCAGGAAATGCCGGCCACGATGCGCGACTCCGCGGCGGGCATGCTGAACCAGCCGGTGGCTGACCAGACCGTCCCTACGGCGGCCGTCGCCCACCTGACTTCGCGGCTCGAGGACTACCTGCGCACGCACACCGAAATTCTACTTGAGTAGGGCTGCTCAACCTGCGGCGAAGATCTGAATTGGTCATTCCCCGCATGGACGCGAATTCGCTGCACCCTCTTACACCGGCCTGCCTTGCGGTCGTTCAACCTAGATCTCGCAGTTGGGGCTTCCGTTCCTCGTAGCCGCGAGCGCCAGCGAGTGGATTCCGCCGCAACTGAAGAATTTAGGTTCAACCAAAACGGCCCCGCCGTTTTGGCCAAGGAGCGGGGAGGACGAAGTCCGACTCGCTCCTGAGTGAATTTGCTTCCCCTTCGCTTGCTTCGTGGCTTCGTGGTGGACCCTGCATGGAATTCTCCCTCGATGGCCGCACGTGCGCGCTGAGCGTCGGCGAGTTTGCCGGTTTTACGCTCGGCCCGCGGGACGTCGGCCGGGGCGGCCCGTCCGGCCCCTGGCGCGCGCAACTCGGCCAGGAATGGCATGCGCAGCTGCGAAAGCGGACCGAAGCGGAGATGCTGGAGCAGAACCAGGGCTCGACCCGGGCGGATGCCGCATTTGAAGTGCCGCTGGCGCTCCCGTGTATCCACCGTGGCTGGACGCTCACGCTCAACGGTCGCATCGACCAGCTCATCACCCTCTTCGCCCTTTCCGCAGAAAAAGGCGTCGCGCACTCTCCCGCAATGTCGGTCATCATCCGGGAAATCAAGACGGTGGCCGGTCCGCTGCCGGCGGATGAAGACACCCTGCGGGCTGAATATCCCGAGTATTTCCTTCAAGCCATCACGTATCTGGCGTTGGTCCGCACCGCACCTCGGCAGACCGTTCGAAGGGTGGCCGGCAGTTCAGCTCAGCCGAACGCCTGCAGTCGAGAGGCAAGCAACGAGTGCCGAGCGACCAACCAGGCCGTGCAGTCTTCCGTTGCAGCCAATCACGCAGATGTCGAGAGGCATCCGCTGGCTCTCGACCCTCGACCTTCGCCCTTCGACCCCGGGGATGCCGCTCGCGAAGAACCTGCCTGGTGGCCGCAGGACTTGGAGCTCGTCGGCAACTCTTCCCTTCGGGCCGACCTTGTCTTTGTGGAGCTCGGCACCGGCATCACCCAGACCGTCGTGCTCACGGCGAACGACGAGCAGTGCTTCCGCCTCCAACTCGAGAGGCTGGTCGATTTCCTTGAGCTGCAACTCCGGGCGCGCGAGCGACTGCGGGGCCTGCGATTCCGCCCGGCCTTCGCCGCGCTGCGCCCCGGACAGGAATCCGTTCAGGACGAGTTGCGCGCCGCGTTTGGCGGATACGACGAGCGCCGGGGCTCCTGGACTGCAGGCTGCCGCCCGGCCGATCAAGTCAACGATCCTCGACTCCCCTCTCCGATGCTTTTCGAAGCACCGACCGGCTACGGCAAGACCGGAGTCTTGCTCGAATTCGCGCTCGGCCGCCTTCGCGCCGGCCGGTTTGCGCGCCTGCTCTATCTGACGAGCAAGTCCACCGGCCAGCTTCAAGTCATGCGGACACTCGCCGCCATGACTTCCGCTGATTCCTCTTCCATTTTTCCTCTTCCCTCTTCATCCGCCACCGGCTGGGCCTTCGGCGCCCCGCCGGTGGCGGTGGCCGCCTGGCAAGTGCGCCCCAAGGCGGAGCACTGCGTGAATGCCGTCTTTCATTGCGTGCGTGACGTCTGCCCCTTTCTCGCGGACCTGCCTTCCCGATGGACGCAAAGCGGGCTTGCCCGCTTCTACCTCTTCGAGGGCCAACCACGAGATCTCGACTCCCTCCGGGCCGCCGGTCGCGACGCACAGGTATGTCCCTACGAGATAACCCGCACCGCCCTGCCATTCAACGATGTCTGGGTTGGCGATTACAACTATGTGTTCTCCCCGGACAGCCGCGGTGTTTTCTTCGAGCGGCCCGGATTCAACCCGGCGGAAACCCTGCTGATCGTTGACGAAGCGCACAATCTTCCCGCCCGGGTTGCCGATGCCTATTCGCACGTCGCCCGGGCCGGCGACGCCGAAGTCGTGTTGGCGGAATTGCACCGCACCCGCTCCGCGACAGCGCTGCTGCTCGCCTGGGAGCACTGGACGCGGCTCCTGTCAGGTCTGCGTCATACCGAGGCGCTCGATCTGGCAACAGAAGACGACGTGCGCGACGCAATCGACCGTCTGGCCGCGTTGCTCGCCGCCACCCCGCTCGACTATGCCGCGCTCGGACCCGTCATTGCGGAGCAACTCTGGCGAATTCCGGCCCTCCGCGACTGGCTCGCTGGAGACTTCAGCGCCCTGCCGGGCCAACAGCCGGAAAGCAGAAATCAGCCTTCATCCGTCTCAACCCTTCTGTGGTGTCCGCGTGCGGCCGAACTTCACTTCACGTGCCTCGACGCCGCAGCATTGATCGGCCGCACCCTGCGCGCTTTCGGCGGAGTCATTCTTGCGTCAGCCACCCTTCAGCCTACCGACGTGTTTGCGGCGAACTGCGGTCTCGACCAAGCGCCCGCCGAGCTCGCGCAACCCGAACGTGTCGCCCCTCCCGCCGCGCTCGGCAGGCTTTCGCGGCGCGCTCGCAAGACGCTGCGGGAACTCACCTCGGGTGCCGAATTGTTGAAAGTCGAAGAAGCGAAGGAGCAGGCGCATCCCCGTCTCTTGCGCGCTCCGGCGCCGTGGAGAGATCATGCCTACACGGTGGGCGTCGACACCCGGGTCGACACGACCTTTCAACACCGGACTCACTTCTATGAAGTCACCGCGGCCACGGTCGCGGCGCTGCGCGAGGCGGCACGCCAGGCCGCCGAACCTTCCACCGTGGGTCCCGGCCCGGCCGCCCGCTCGATCGCAGTCTTCTTCCCCAGCTACGCTTACGCGGAGAATATCGCCCGGACGCTCGAATCCGCCGCCGCATTCCGAGTGGCGTTGCAGCCCCGCGCAGCCGATCTCGCAACCCAGGCCGCGTGGGTTGAAGCGTCGCTCGCGCAAGCGGACGCGCTTTTCCTCGTGCTAGGAAGCAGTTTCGCCGAAAGCATCGATTTGCTAGGCGGCCGGGTCACCCATGCGATGGTCGTTGGCCCGGCCCTGCCCGAGGTCAACGCGATCCAGCGTTCCCGGCTGGCGACGCTGGAGGGCGCCGGATTCAGCCGTGCCGCCGCATTCCGCCGCGTGTACCAGATTCCCGGAATGCAGAAGGTCAACCAGGCTCTGGGACGTCTCGTGCGCGCGCCGGGTCAACAGGCCCGCGTGCTGCTGCACTGCCGCCGCTTCGCCGAGGAATCCTACGCCAGCCTGCTCTCGCCGGAATACCAGCACGGCGCGTTGATCCGAAGCGACACGGACCTCGCAACATGGATGGACAGCGCGTAGACGGCGGCACCTACTTCGTTCCGACAGGGCGCGCACCGGGGGCGCCGTCTGCCAAGAGTGGAGACATGGGCTCGACCATCTTCCCAAATGGGGCGTAGGAAGCCCGCTCGCGGGCGATCACATTGGAGAACAGCCGCGAAGAACGCGAATGAGCGCGAAGGCCGATGTTTTGTGACGCTGATTTATTCCGAGAAGAGATCGGGATGCATTTCGAAATGGATCGATCATCTTCGCGAGGGTTGGCGCGCCTCGCGGTTCCCATGCCAGTCCAGCGACTCCGGTCAAAGTAAAGGGTGAACATGCCTCCCTCGGATCGATCCCAGATTTCAGATGCGCACAGATGGAATGGCCGCTTTCGATCCAAGGCGATCTTACAGGAGGCAACGAAGGAAACGGAGAGACCAGTCGAAGCCGCCTGATTCCCCCTTCTTGGTGTCATGGTGCCTGGCGGCCTTTACGTGAGAAAGGATCGGAATGCTCCAATCGCAGCTTGCGGGCATGTCGCGAAAGCGCCCACGTAATTGCTATCGTCGAGTGCGAATTGTACAACCTGACTTCAATTTTCCCTCTACACAGTTACGAAGTCATCTTTTTCTGACGGATCGCCCAAATGGCGAACGCCATTTGAAAGGAGGCTGCTGGCAAAGCCCGGCAGCCTCCTGGCGGCTTTTCGCTTTACCGACCGGCTCCGGAGCGGCACAACGAGCGTCCGTGACGACATCCCAACACATCGGCTCCGCACCGATCCCTCCCGCAGTCCGCCTACCGGTCGCCGCAAAAAACTAATCTTCCGATGCCCTGGAACCGCCGAAACCTGATTGCCATTGAGGAACTCAGCCGCGCCGAGATCGACCAGGTGCACGCCACCGCAGCTGTGTTCAAGCAAACCCTTCATCGCAGCGTGAAGAAGTTCCCAGCCCTGAGGGGAAAAACAATCGTCAACCTTTTCTTCGAGCCCAGCACTCGGACGCGCATGGCCTTCGAGATGGCGGCGAAGCGGCTGAGCGCCGACGTGATCTCCTTCGACGCGAACGCCTCCAGCACGACGAAAGGCGAGACATTGCGCGACACCGCCCAGAATATCCAGGCGCTCAATGCCGACATGATTGTCCTGCGCCACTCCGCCGCCGGCGCCCCGCTTTATCTCAGCCGGCTGCTCGAAATCCCGGTGATCAACGCAGGCGACGGCGCCCATGAACATCCGACGCAAGCCCTGCTCGATACTTTTACGATGCAGGAACACCTCGGCTCGCTCAAGGGCCGCAAGGTCGTAATCCTCGGAGATGTGCTTTTCAGCCGGGTCGCGCGATCCAACATTTGGGCGCTTACCAAGCTCGAGGCGGATGTCACACTCGTCGGCCCCTCCACGCTCGTTCCTCATTGGTTTGCCGACCTCGGCGTCAAGGTGTCGCACGATCTCAAATCAGCGCTGGCCGACGCAGAGGTAGTCATGCTCCTGCGCATCCAGCACGAACGTCAGACCTCCAGCCACTTTCCCTCGCTGGGCGAATATACAAGCATGTTCGGCCTGAACAAGACGCGCGCCTCCTGGCTCAACCCCAAGGCCATCATCATGCATCCCGGCCCCATCAACCGCGGCGTCGAGATCGACAGCGAACTCGCCGACTCCAGCCGGAGCGTCATCCTGGAGCAGGTGCACAACGGCCTCGCCGTCCGCATGGCCGCGCTCTATCTCTGCTCCGGCGGACAACCAGAGACGGTCACGGCGAGCTGATAAACGCTCCGAAAAAAGATCCAAACTCCAAATCCCAAAGTCCAAATCCCAAAACTCAAAATCCAAGGATCAAGTTCCAAGGGTAAAAATCCAATTCTTTCGTGCCAGATTCCCGTAACTTAACATCAAGAATGCGATCCGCTTCGATTCCTTTTCTCTCTTTTCTCGTTCCTTGCTGTTTGGAACGTGGACTTTGGTCCTTGGCACTTGGAACCTGGAGTTTGGTCCTTGGCATTTGGAGTTTGGAGTTTGGCGTTTGGAACTTGGCCTTTGGAGCTTTTCTTTTCCCATGAATCTCCTCTGGATTTCCCATGCCCGCGTCATCGACCCGGCAACCCAACGCGATGCCCTGGGCGACCTCTTCATTGCCGACGGCAAATTCGTGGCCGACCTTTCCACCGCGGAGAAGAAGATGGCGCAGAAAATCGACGCTGACGGCCTTGTCGCCTGCCCTGGACTGGTGGACATCCATGTGCACTTTCGCGAGCCGGGTCAGACGCACAAGGAAACCATCCAGACCGGGTCGTGGGCCGCAGCCGCCGGCGGATTCACCACCGTGGTCTGCATGCCGAACACCGCGCCGGTCGCCGACACCGTGGGAACGATCGAATACATCAACAATGCCATTGAGCATGACGCCGTCGTCCACGTCTATCCGACCGGCTGCATCACCGTGGGCCAGAAAGGCGAACAACTGGCGCCCACCGGGTCGCTCAAACGTGCCGGGGTCGTGGCGATCACCGACGACGGTCGTTGTGTGCAAAACAACGAGATCATGCGCCGTGCCGTTGAGTACGCCAACATGTTCGACCTTCCGATCATGGACCATTGCCAGGACGAGGCCATGACCCAGGGAGCCGCGATGAACGAGGGGGTGATGTCCACCCGGCTCGGGCTGCGCGGCTGGCCGCACGCCGCCGAAGATATCATCGTGTCCCGCGATGTCATTCTGGCCGAGTACACCGGCGCGCACCTTCACCTGCAGCACATCTCGTCGAAGCACTCGGTGGACATCATCCGCCATGCCAAGAGCCGCGGCGTGCGGATCACCGCCGAGGCCACGCCCCATCACCTCGCGCTCACCGATGCCACCCTCGCCGGTTACGATCCGAATTTCAAAATGAACCCGCCGGTGCGCACGGAGGAGGATCGCCTCGCCTTGATCGAGGGCCTCCGCGACGGCACGCTCGACTGCATCGCGACGGACCATGCGCCACATACCGATTACGAGAAAGACAAGGAATTCGATTACGCCCCTTTTGGCATCATCGGTCTCGAGACCGCGCTGCCCGTCGTGCTCGATGTGCTTTGCCGGCAGGCCGGCTTCACCCTCCCGGACCTGATTGCCTTCCTGACCTGCAAGCCCGCGCGCCTGCTCGGTCTCGCCGCCGGAACCCTCGCTGAGGGCGCGGTCGCGGATGTCACGCTGTTCGACCCCGGGGAAAAATGGCGTTACGACGCCAAGGCCGGCTTCAGCAAATCGAGCAATTCCCCCTGGCACGGCCACACGCTCACAGGCCGAGTAAAAACGTCCGTGGTTGCCGGCCGGGTTGTCTTTGCGGGGGACAAGATCGTTGGATAGGGCATATGGCGCATCCAGAGATTTTCCCACGCTATTCCAGGACGGAACGCCTTGGCCGCGTTGTGGTGATGCTGGGATTGCTGCCGATGCTCACGCCCCTGCGCTTCTGGGCGCAGGATGAAGCCCCGAAACTGCTCTCAACCACCGGCGGGACCGGCTGTAAGTCATGGAAGAACCTGACGAACCTCCAAAAAGCAGCCGCCGCAGGGGACCCTGAGGCTTGCATGCAACTCGGCCTGCGGTTTGAGACCGGAGATGAGGTCAAGCCAGACTACGAACAAGCCATTACGCTCTACGAGCAGGCAGCGGCGGGCGGAGTTGCGAACGCGATCTTCCGCCTCGGCCGACTCCACCAGGAAGGGCTCGGCGTTGAACCTGACCCGATTCATGCCCGCGAACTCTATCGGATCGCAGCCCTGGCTGGCGTGCCGCTCGCGCAGTACAATCTCGGGGTCATGCTGGTGAGCGCCCGCGGCGGAAGGCCCGATTTGGTGGAGGGGTTCGCATGGCTCATCCTGGCCCGGCGCAACCATGTCGAGGCCGACGGTGAGCAAAACGTGCGAGCCCACCTCCCGTCGCAGGTCATCGCGACGGCCGAGAAACGCGCTGAAGAGCTAGGCCGAACCGTGGCCGACCGGAAGGGTGCCAAACCCCAGTGGCCGCCGACCGACCCGGAATCGGACTCCTCCCTGCCAGTCACGCCCGTGCCACCGGCAGTGAAACGCTTGCGGTCGCCGCCGCTTGCGCCCCTGAAAATCGAGGCACCTCCGCCACCTGCCTACGTTCCGCCCTCCATTCCGGCCCCGACCAAACCGTAGCCCGGTTCGCGGCCACGTAGAAATTACTATTCCCCTGAAGGAGCGGCATTCCTCCGGACGCGCTGGATTTGCTGCTCCACCGAGCGCAATTCAGCGATAAACGGCCCGGGCCCACCCTCCTGATACCCAAGCGTCTTCACTGCGTTGCCGGTCGGAGCCAAGATTATTACAGTCGGAAATCCAGTGACTCCAAACTGGGTTGCCAGAGCCTTGTTCTGATTCTGGATGTCCGCGCTTTGCTCGGTGTGTTTCGGAAAATCGAGCTTCACCAGCACCAGCTTCTTCTGGGCGTAATCGCGGAACTCCTGCGTCGACAGGATTTCCTCCTCCAGCCGCTTGCACCAGCCGCACCAATCAGATCCGGTGAAAAATAGGAACACATTACGTTGCTCCTTAGGGGCTCGGATAAGAGCCGACCGAAAATCGGTGGTCCATTCCGAACCCGCGTTAGCCGGAGCGGGTTGATCCGCGCTCTTTGCCGTCAGGCTCGGATCAGTCCGGGTCAACGGCCCTCGCGCAGCTTCGATCGACTTGATGTCTACGACCACATCATCCCGCAACCGGATGCTCACATCGGCATAGTTGAGAATGCGTGCATTTCCGGCAGTGATCTGACCCGCGGGTTTCCCTTTCTCCGCAATCACCTGGTCGTATGAGTCGCCCACCTTGGCAGCAAACGTACACGGTCCGAGCAACGACACTAGTATCAAGATGGCAATCTTCATAAGAAAAATGGGCGAGCCTTTCGTCTGACGGTAGATTGGACTGCGGACTGCTGCCACATCTGATTCAGCAAACTGCTGCTCATCAGAAGTGGCATATGACGACTTGAAGATCGGAGAAGTGGGGATTCCCAAACAAACCCCAAGAACAGTTGGCCAGACTCCCGGCGCTTGTCCAACCAGAACTAGCCGGGTCGGCGCCGAAGGGTGCATTCCCGAATCGGCGGTGGCTTCGATGTGGCATGGGCCTCTTTGCCCATGTCCGGAGATTTCTCCAACCCACGGGCGAAGCGTCCGTGCCACTTCGGGCCAGATTCGCAACCCCTGACCGTAGGGGCGGTGCCCGATCGCCAAACTCCTGTCTTGAACATTTCCCGGCGGCCTCTTGGCTGGCCCGACCGTGCCGTCCGCCGACACCAGTTTCGTCCATCTCCACGTCCATACCGATTACAGCCTGCTCGATGGCGCCTGCCGCATCGACCGGCTGATGGACCGGACGGTCGCGCTCGGCATGAAGGCGCTTGCGCTCACGGACCACGGGAATCTCTTCGGCGCGATCGACTTCTATAACCAGGCAAAAGCCCGGGGCATCAAGCCGCTCATTGGCTGCGAAATCTACCTCACCGATGGCTCCCGCCTCGCACGCACCGGCCGCAGCGAGGAAGGCAAGTCGATTTTCCATATGGGGCTGCTGGCGCGCAACCGGACCGGCTACCAGAACCTCCTCAAGCTGGTGTCCGACGCCCACCTCCGCGGCTTTTACTATCGCCCCCGCGCAGACTTCGAGACACTCGCCCGCTATTCCGAGGGCCTTATTGCGTTTACCGGTTGTCTGGCCGCACTTGTCCCTCAACGCCTGCTCTACGGCCGCTACGACGATGCCCGCAAGGCGGCCGGCCGCTTCGTCGACATCTACGGTCGGGAGAACTTTTTCGTCGAGATCCAGGATCACGGCCTGGCTCCGCAGCGTCAGATCGTGCCCGACCTGCTCAAGCTGGCCTTGGAATTCAATCTCAAGGTTGTTTGCACCAACGACGTCCATTACGTCCGCGCCGAGGACGCCGGCCCGCACGACGCCCTGCTATGCATTCAGACCGGGGCCAAGCTGGCCGACACCGACCGGATGCGTTTTGGCAGCAAACAATTCTACCTGAAATCGCGGGACGAAATGGAGCGCCTTTTCGCCGAGATCCCCGAGGCCATCGTCAATACCCAGGCCGTGGCGGAGATGTGCGACTTGAAAATCCCGTTCCCCAAGGGATCCGAACGCTACCCGCGATACCCCCTGCCGCCGGAGATCAAGACCGACCGGCCCGGCTACTTGAAGCAGCTCTGCATTGCCGGGCTTCGCCAGCGCTACGGAGTCGATTACGAATCCCGGGCAGCCCTCCCGGGATCGATCATCCAGCTTCCCCATGATCACACCGCCGGGGAACTGTGCGAGCGCACCGACTACGAACTCTCGATCATCGCGCAGACCGGCTACACCGACTATTTCCTCGTCGTCTGGGACTTCATCCACTGGGCACGGCAGCAAGGGATTCCCGTTGGCCCTGGCCGCGGTTCCGGCGCCGGCAGCATCGTCGCGTATCTGCTGGCCATCACCAACCTCGATCCGCTTCGCTTCAAGCTCCTCTTCGAGCGTTTTCTCAACCCCGAGCGCGTTTCCCCCCCTGATTTCGACATCGATTTCTGCATGCGGCGCCGCGGCGAGGTCATCGACTACGTGAGGAAAAAATACGGCGACTCCTGCGTGGCCAACATCATCACTTACGGCACGCTCGGCGCCAAGATGGTGCTCCGCGACGTCTCGCGCGTGCACAACCTGCCGTACGCAGAGGCCGACCGCCTCGCGAAGATGATTCCGGACGAGCTCAACATCACGCTCGACGACTCCATTACGAAGTCGGCCGAGCTCCGGACCGAGATCGCCCAAAACCCGGTGACCCGGGAGATTGTCGAGGAGGCCCGCGTTCTGGAGGGCATGGTCCGCAACACGGGCAAGCATGCGGCCGGTATCATAATCACCGATACGCCGCTCGATGAGTACGTGCCGCTCACCCTGCAGGAAGGCGATGTCACCGTGCAGTACGACATGAGCGCGGTGTCCAAGCTCGGCCTGCTCAAGATGGATTTCCTCGGCCTGAAAACCCTCACCGTCATCGCCGACGCGGTGGAGAATGTCCGCCGGACGGCGGATCCATCGTTTGATCTCGAGCAGATCCCGCTCGACGACGCAAAAACATTTGCCCTGCTCAATTCCGGCCGCACCACCGGCGTTTTTCAGCTGGAATCCAGCGGCATGCAGGCGCTGTGCCGCCAGCTTCAGGTCTCCACGATCGACGAGATCATCGCGCTGATCGCCCTCTACCGCCCCGGTCCGATGGAGTGGATCCCCGACTACATCCGCGGCAAGAAGGATCCGTCGACAGTGAAGTTCCCGCACCCGCTTCTCGAGGACGTGTGCCGCGAGACCTACGGGGTGATGGTCTATCAGGAGCAGGTCATGGAGGCTGCCAAGGTCATCGCCGGCTACACGCTCGGCGGCGCCGACATGCTGCGCCGCGCCATGGGCAAGAAGGATCCCGTCGCAATGGCCCAGGAACGCGGCAAGTTCGTGTCCGGGGCGAAAGGGCTTCACGACATCAATGAGACGGTGTCCAACGCCATCTTCGACATTCTCAATAAATTCGCCGGCTACGGCTTCAACAAGTCCCACTCGGCGGCCTACGCGATCATCAGCTACCAGACCGGCTTCCTGAAGGCCAACTACCCGGTCCAGTTCATGGCTGCGGTCCTCAGCTCCGAACTTGGCAACGCCGAGAAGGTCTCGCACTTCATCGACGAAGCGATGGCCATGGGCATCCCGGTCCTGGGCCCTGACGTGAACGAGTCCCGCGAGATGTTCACGCCGGTGATGGCCTCCGCCGCGGCGGCGGAAGGCCAATCGCCCATCGCCAATAGCCAATCTGGAACCGGCGCGATCGGCGATCGGTTATCGGCTATTCCCCCGGCATCACCTGACTGCGGCTCCATCCGCTTCGGCCTCGCTGGGATCAAGGGTGTGGGCGAGCAGGCCGCCGAGCGCATCCTCGCCGAACGCGCGGCCGGCGGACCGTTCCGGGATTTCCAGGACTTCCTGCTGCGCGCCGATTCGCGGGCGATCAACAAGCGCGTCCTCGAGAACCTCGTGGCAACCGGCGCGTTCGATTTCAGCGGCGCGCCGCGCGAGGAGCTGTTTGGGCAGATCGACGAGGCGCTCTCCGCCCTCGGCGAACTTCTGCGCAAATACCCCGCGCTGCGCCGCGACGTACCCGAGGCCAGCCGGCCGGCAGAACACACCGAGACCATGTTGTTTGACCTCGCCGATTCCAACGTCCCGGCGCCGCCCCCGGACCGCGCCCGGCTCGCCCGGGAGTTCGCCGAGTTACTGCGCCACACACGCAGGGCGCCCGCCGTGTCGCCCGGCGCTGCGAGCGCCGGGGAACACGCCATGCTTGATCTTGGCGCAGGCGCCCATTCGTCGGTCAAAACCAACGGTGGCAAGACCGCGGCAACTCCCGCCCCGGAACGCCTGCTTACGCCAGCCACACGGCTGCAGTTCGAAAAGGAGCTGCTCGGCTTCTATATCTCCGGCCACCCGATGAATGCCTTTGCCGGCCTGGCGGAGGCCATCAACACCGTCCCGGAGGACCAGGTGCGCGAAATGCCCGACCGAAGCGAATTCCGTCTGTGCGGCGTTGCCACGGCCATCGCGAAAAAGCTCTCCAAAAAGGACAGCCGCCCGTGGGCCGCCTTCACGCTCGCGACCAAGAGCGTGTCCCTGCCGATGGCCATGTTCTCCGAAGCCTATGAGGCGTATGCGCGCAACCTCGTTGCCGAGACCCCCGTGCTCGTCCAGGGCAATGTGCTCGCCGGAACCGACGGCGTGCGAATCAACGTCAAGGAATGTTACCCGCTGGACCAGGTCGTGGCGTCCCACGTCAAAAAAGTTACCTGGCTGCTGCATCCCGACCACCCGGAGCTGGTCGCCTTCCTTCGCGCCCTGCGCTCGACTGTGGACGCCAGCCTCGGCGATAC
>Ga0182027_10002621_pt1 | contig 28997 bp, 19 predicted proteins | sample 712E1DmetaG_FD_121300 | JGI IMG/M metagenome (GOLD analysis project Ga0182027, IMG submission 121300) | Permafrost microbial communities from Stordalen Mire, Sweden - 712E1D metaG (Illumina Assembly) | ecosystem: Environmental > Terrestrial > Soil > Wetlands > Permafrost | place: Sweden...
ATGCAGGCCAAGCTCGACGCCTCGCGCCGCTCCATCGAGTTGCTGCATCCCGGCCACAGCAAGGATCTAGCCAACCCGGTCTACGTGAGTTGGGGACTCATCCCGCACAACCTCGGTTCATGGATCAGCTTTGCGTGGAACGATGAGAAGGCTCTCCAAACGCTGCAAGCGCCCGACCGGCGCGTCTACTTCGCCGGTGACCACACCAGCCGCATCGTTGGCTGGCAGGAGGGCGCGGCGCTCTCGGCTTATCGCGTAATCAACCAGCTTGGCGAGCGCATTCAGGAGCCAGCAGCTTGAAAAAAGCCTGCCGCGAACCAAAGATGCGACGATTTTCGCCGTTTCCGACGACCTGAAGGTCACATTTTTCGCCGATTTGACGACCTGCAGGTCTACGTTTCCACGAGTTCGCGATGCGACGATTTACCGTGCGCTCTCACGGTCCGGTTTTTATGCCCTATAGGTCGATGGATTCGCGGCGGAAACGCCCCACCCTTGACCCGGGCGCAGCCGCCTACTTCTTCGCCCGCTTGTAGAACGGCAGCGGAACCTGCTTTGCGCGCACTTTGTTGGCGCGGCACTCGACAATCACATCGGCGCCGCTGGCAGCGACGGGCACGGGAACCAGCGCCATCGCGATGTTGGTCTTCAAAAACGGCGCCGGGGAGCCGGAAGTCACCGTGCCGATCCGGTTCCCGTCAAGATCGTGCACTTCGTACCCGTCGCGCGCGATGCCTCGGTCCACCATTTCGAGGCCGACGATTTTTCGCTTCGGTCCGCCGGCTGCTTGCACCGCCAGCAGCGCTTCGCGGCCGATGAACTTGCCTTTGTCGAGCTTGAGCCAGCGGTCGAGCCCGGCCTCAAACACGTTGATCTCTTCGGAGATCTCGTGCCCGTAGAGGCTCATCCCGGCCTCGAGCCGCAGCGTGTTGCGCGCGCCCAGCCCGCATGGCCGTATGCCGAACTCTGCGCCTGACTCGAGCAGCGCGTTCCACATCTTCACGGTGGTCGCCTCGTCCGACGGGATGTAGACCTCGAAGCCGTCCTCGCCCGAGTAGCCCGTGCGCGCGATGAGTGTATTGGGAATGCCGGCCACCGTTCCCCAGGTGAACCAGTAGTTTTTGATCGCACCGAGATCGACTTTCGTCAGTTTGGTCAGAGTGTCCAGCGCGCGCGGCCCCTGCAGCGCCAGTTGCGAGTAGTAGGGCGAATAGTTGCTGAGGTGAATCTCCGGCCAGCCGCCCACTTGCTGCCGGATCCAGGTAAAGTCCTTGTCCGTGGTGCCCGCATTCACCACCAGCAGGTAATCGTTCGCGCCCAGCCGGTGGACAAGGATGTCGTCCACGAAGGCGCCCTGCGGTGTGAGCAAGGCCGAGTAGTGCGCCTGCCCATCCTGGAGCCGCGCCGCGTCGTTCATGGTGATGTGCTGCACTGCGGCCAGCGCGCCGGGGCCACGGAACTGGATCTCGCCCATGTGGCTTACGTCGAAGAGGCCCACGCCGGTGCGCACAGCGAGGTGCTCGGCGATCAATCCATCGCCGAGGCCCCCGCCGGGGCCGCGATATTCGACCGGCATATCCCACCCGCCGAAGTCGACCATCCTGGCCTTCAGGGCGCGGTGCGTGGCATTCAGCGCCGTCTTCTTGACCGGTGCGGCAGAAGCAGGTGCAACAGGATCAGACATGCGGATTCCCTTTTTTGAGACGTCTTGGTTCACCTACTCACCATAGGCACCGCCGCTCGCGAGGTCAATCCGCCGCCGCGACCCTTGAACGCGCCGGAACCAGTTAGGATGAGGAAAACCACTCCTGTGCAAACCATCGCCGCGGAAAGGATGCGTACGTGAACCGGTTTCGAGGCATCGTGATGCTGATCGCCGCCGCTGCAGCCTTCTGGAAGGGCTGGCAACTTCATCGCGGCGAGTTGGCCGTGCTGGCCTTTGGCCTCGGCGCATTCGCTCTGGCGCTGGCCATCTGGCACCTCTGGCGCAAGTCCCCGCCGCCGCGGGTGTGATCGATTCTTTCCGCTTTTTAGCGGCGGCCTTATCAGACAGGGATATAATTCCGCCAACCTTCGCATATGGACTTCCTTGTTTTGATTCTCGTTTTGGTGTTCGTCGCGCTGATCGCTCTGCCGATCATCGCGATTGTGACTGCCAACTCCCGGACACGCGAATTGCGCGGAGAGATGGCCGAGTTGGTCAGCCGCATCCGCTACCTGGAGGCGAGACTGGAGAACCTTGGCCAGAGGACGTCAGCCTCCGCTGAGCCGCCGCTTCAGGAGTCCGCTCAGCCTGTTCAGCCCGCTCCTGCGCCGCCAGGGGCAGCCTCGCCGCCGGCCGAAGTCGAGGCCCCGCGAACGCCAGAGCGCGTTTTGCCTCTTACGCCACCGCCTGCCCCGGTACCGTCTCCGGCTGCGATCGCGCCGTCTCTGTTCACTACCCTCGAGCCGGCGACAGCCAGCGATTCACGGTCTCTCGAAAGCCGCATCGGCTCGCAATGGTTCAATCGCATCGGCATTTTGGCCGTGCTCATCGGCATGGCATGGTTTCTCAAGCTGGCCTTCGACAACCACTGGATCGGTCCGCTGGGCCGCGTGTTGATCGGATTGCTCGCCGGCGCCGCGCTAATCGCCTGGTCCGAGCGCTTTCACAAGCGCGGATACACGGTGTTCTCCTTTTCCCTGAAGGCCATTGGAAGCGGCACGCTCTACCTTTCGCTGTGGGCTGCCTTCCAGCTCTATGGGCTGATCCCCGCGGGCATCGCCTTTGCAGCCATGATCGCAGTGACTGCATTCAATGGCTACATGGCGTGGATCCAGGATTCCGAGTTGCTCGCGCTTTACGCGATTGCCGGCGCCCTCAGTACGCCGCTGCTCGTTTCCACCGGCGGCAATCACGAGGTAACGCTCTTCACCTATCTGCTGATCCTCGATCTGGCGGTGCTCGTATTGGTGGCGCTGCGTCCCTGGTCGCGTCTGCTCTTTGTCTCGTTCGCAGGCACGGCGTTGTTCATCTTCGCCTGGTGGTCCTCGTTCTATACGCAGGACCAAGCTCCGCGTACCGCCTTCTTCCTCTGCTGTTTCTTCCTTCCCTTCTCGCTTGCGCCGCGCCTGGTCAAGATCGCGCTCGATCCGGGCGGATCTCTCCAGGGCTGGGATGCGCTGGCCGCGTTCGTGCTGCCTGTGGCCAATGCGGCTCTGGGCTTTCTGACCTTTTACTCGTTACTTGATCCCTCAGCGGCCGATTGGGCGGGGCCTTGGCTCGCGGTCGCATTTGCCGCATACTATTTGCTGCTCGCGCGGCTCCCGGAGGCGGGTCTCTTGCACACGGGAGTTGCGGGGCTCGCGCCTCTGCACCTGGCCACAGCCATCGTCTTTCTGACCATTGCCATTCCGCTCAAAACGCACGGCTGGTGGATGACGATCGGCTGGCTGGTGGAGGGTGCGGTGTTGTTGTGGCTAGCCCGCCGCGTGCAGTCGATGCTCCTGAGGGCCTTTGCGTCCATCTGCATGATCCTTGGATTGGGCGCGTTGCTCCTGGTGAATCCGCCTGCAGCAAACCGGCCCATCCTGAATGAGCGATTTGGGACCTACTGCGTTGCCATTGCCGTGTTTGCCTTTTTGGCCTGGCTGGCAAGGAACTCGCACGATGAGCAGGAACCGAGTCCGGTGATGCACTGGCCTAACCTGGCCGCCGCCGCCGTGCTGGCCGTCAACGCACTCATCCTCATCGCCTTCAGCTGGGAGATTCACAGCTACTGGTGGTTCCTGCGCTGGCGCGGCGACGACAATCTGCTTCGCGACTACTGGATGTACGCTGAGTTTTCCTATTCCGCCCTCTTCATGCTCTTTGGCGGTGCACTTCTATCCATAGGCTTTCTCAAGCGGTCCGCTTTCCTGCGCTGGCAGGCGCTCGTTCTGATTGCGGCCACCATCGCCAAGGTGTTTCTTGTGGATGTGAGCCAACTCAGCAAGGGACTGCGCATTTTTAGCTTCATCGGCCTGGGCGTTCTGCTTCTCTGTGTGAGCTTCGTGTACCAGCGCGACTGGCTGAACCTGCGCGGCCAGAAGGTAAAGGACTCGTGAGATTTCTCGCTGCCTTGTCGGTGTTTCTCCTGGCGGCTCCAGCGCCGGAGATTCGCTACTTCCATTTCGAGCGGCCCGTCGTGATGCCCGCGCAAACGAGCGGACAAACCTGTGCGGTCCTCGATCCGGGCGTCTTTGTCGATGCCTCGTCCGGCCTCGCTGATCTGCGGCTTTATCAGGGCCCGACTGAGACGCCGTACGTTGTGCGCTCCGACGTTTCCGTAGTCTCGAACGATCAGACGATCCCTTTGCTCAATCTTGGCAGAAGCGAGAATCAAACGGTCTTCGATGCCCAGATGCCTTCCGGCTCCTTCAGCGATGTGCAACTCGCTGTCGCCGGCCACGATTTTCTGGCCACGGTGACCGTCTCCGGCAGCCAGTCGCAAACCGCCGTCTCCCAAACAAAGCTTGGCTCGTTCACCATCTTCGATCTGACTCGTCAAGGGTTGGGGCGCAGCACTGTCCTCCACCTGCCCGAATCGGATTTCCGTTATTTGCATTTCCAGATTGCCGGGCCCATTGCCCCGGAAAGCGTGACCGGGCTTTCCGTGACGCGCCCGCCGGCGAGCCAACCGAAATACGTCACGGTAGCTGAAACAGCAAACAGCGCGCTGAAGGATCGCAACACGATCATCGAATTCACCGAGCCCGCGCGCTTGCCCATCGATCGCATTGTCTTTGTGCCGGGCCAGAATCCGCCCAACTTCAGCCGGGACGTGGAGATCAGGGTTGCGCCGATTTCGCGGCGTCCGGCCGATGACTCCACCGAGCCGCCTCTGCCAATGGGGGGTTCGGGCGACATTCTGCGCGTTCACAGCTTGCAGGATGGTCACCGCATCGACGAAGAGCATCTCAGCGTGAACGCGCCGCAGGCGGACTTCGACGGTCCGGCGAAGTGGACGGTCACGATTGAGAACCACGATGACACGCCAATCCAAATGAAATCGATCCGGCTGGAAATGCTTGCGCGAAACCTTTGCTTCGACGCGACGTCCGGCGCCGCTTACACTCTCTACTACGGTGACTCGGCGTTGGCGGCGCCCACGTACGATTACGCCACACTGTTCGAGCTCCAGCAGAACGCGGCCAGCGCGCAGTTGGGAGCGGCAGTCGTCAATCCGGCATATCAGCCCCGGCCGGACGAGCGCCCCTTCACCGAAAAGCATCCGGCATTGTTGTGGGTGGCTCTGGTGTTGGTGATTGCCTTGCTCGGCTACCTGGCGTTTCGCTCATTCAAAGCGGCGCCGGCCAAACCGTTTTAGGGATAGTTGTGATACTCCGGCTCCGCGGCTGGAGGGCGGAAGAAATAAGGTGAGTCTAGCCACAGCGCAAGGCGCCTGGTGGTTGTTGGATGGCGGTCATGGAATTCACGTTCAAAGTTAGTGAGGCGGAGTATTTGAGGGCCTGGAAGCTCCGGCGCGGGCCTCGCCGCTGGCCCCTACACGGGATGACGATCCTGTTTTGGTTGTTTATCTGTGTTTGCCTCGTTCTTATCTGGGCTGTCGTCGAACGAGGCGCGCAAACCCGTCAAAATCAGATCGAGGCTCCGGCCCATACGGTGCAGGACAGTGGCGCGGATACAAAAGGGAACCAAGGTCCTGTTCGTTCGACTGGCATTGTGCAGCCGCTCTTGGTCAATGAGGGACCATTCGCTCTTATTTTGTGTTTATATATATTTCTTGACCCGGACCGGCACGACGACGTTCCGCTCGATCAATCGAAAAGACCCTGTGATGCAAGGCGAATTCACCGTGAATGTCTCGGCGCAGTCGATCTCTATCCGAAACACGGCAGGGACTTCTTTCACATCTGTCTGGAACGTCTACGAGCGATGGCGCGAAGGGAAGAACCTGATCGTTCTGATCTTTCGCTCGGGTGCGTACACGACGCTGAATATTGCCGGCCTTTCAGACTTCCAGCGAGATGAGTTGCGCGGCATTCTTGCCACAGTTTTGCCAAAGAAGTAGCGCGCCCGCCCAAAAGCCTGTTCCCCGCACCGGGTCGCCCTGCGGCCATTCGGAGACTCCGCCGTTTGCAAATTATCTGCCAGAATTCAAATAACTTGTTGCTCGGTTCGCGGTGATAATTCGCGACTCGAACAAAGTCGTGATACATTGCTGAATACGGGCTTTTTCCCGACGCCAGATGCAGACGCTCCGCGAAAAACTCTCCGCACCGCTTCATCGTCTTTGATGGTTCGGTCTTCGAGAGCAATGAAGCTGCCGGCTCCGGCGGCCTGTAGAAGAGGCCGGCGTGCCCAATCGCGCGCGCGGGCGGCACTGCAGCCGATGAGAAAAACTCTACCTGCAGGTCGTCATCAGCGGCGCCGCGCCCGCCAGAAAGAGCTGACCCCCAGGTAGAGAAAAACTACCGCTGCCCCGATCGCAAAATCCCGGGGTATCGGGTTATGCCCGAATCCGGTCCAGTTTTGCCAAAGACGAAAGGCGAAGAGAGCCGCGAACAGGAGAAAGAAGGTGCCGGTGACCTCGAGCCAAACGATGCCGCCTGCACGCTGGAATGGACGCAAGAAGCCCCCGACGCCGTGACTCACCACATGCCCTGCCTGGGTTGCGACTTGTTTCGCTGCTTGCGCGGTGGCTTGAGCTTGCATCACACGGCCGGCGGCCACATCGCCCGGGCTCGCCTGGGGCTGATGCGCGCCGGCGGGGGATCGCGGTTGGGCCGCGAGGTGCTGCCCCGCAATACGCCCGGCGACCCGTACTCCTATTCCCAAGGCGCGGCCGATCATGCGGGGTCTCATACCGTTTATGATGGTAGCAGCGGTCCGTGGCGCCTTGCGCCGCCTGCCGCGGCTCCCGGGTTGCTCTTAAACGGGAATCGAAGTAAGGTAGAGAGATTCCAAGCCGCAACCCGCGCTCTCATCCCATGCGGGCCGCCGCTCATGGAGGTAGCCGTGACATCCCGTCTGCGCGAACTCATTCAGCAACTGGGCGAGGCCATCCATGAGTCGGTCATCGAGAGCGAGCAGATCGCCGGAGTGGTGCAGGATATTCGTAAGCACGGCTTCGACGTGCTGTTGATGCTTGAAGCCACGATCGGTTTGAACGAGGTTTCCGCGAAGGAAAACGACGCCGCCCGGACCGACGAGGAGACCGGCGGCAAATTGAGCACTTTCACCCCAAACGACCTGCACTTTTTGCGCTCGCTGCGCATCTCGGTCGAAGGTGAGCCGGATGAGTCCGCGACGGACGTGAAGTAGGCGCAGCAGGACGGCGGGGTCGAATCCACTGGCTTCCCGGCGCAGCGTTCTGAATCGTCAATATCCAGGAATCTCTGTAAGGATCGCTCTCACCCGCGCTTCGCTATTCTCGCGCGCACAGTGCCGCCGCGTCATTGACCCGCGTTGATTGGCTTGATAAGATAAGAGTGCGGGGTGGAGCAGCCCGGTAGCTCGTTGGGCTCATAACCCAAAGGTCGCTGGTTCAAATCCAGCCCCCGCAACCATCGGCTCAGGGCCGGAAAACGGACCTGAGCCGGCCTTGTTTTGGCGCCATGTCGCGAGTGAGCGGAAAGCTGTACTTCGCCTACGTCTTGTGGAGCGCAAGCAGGCAGCGCTTTTATATTGGCATCAGCGAAAATCCCACCCATCGAGTCGAGCAACATAATGCTGGAAAATCGAAGTGGACCGCAAAATATGGTCCATGGAAACTGGTTCACGTGGAGCAGTTTACGGACTACAGCGGCGCTCGAAAGCGCGAAATTGAATGGAAGAAACAGAAGGGTGGAAAGGGATTCTACAAGTTGATCGGCCGCGACTTCGACGATCTGACACGCGCTGCGGGAACGCCGGGCTCATAATCCCGCCGGGGCGGGATCGCTGGTTCAAATCCAGCCCCCGCAACCAAAACTTCAAGATTCTAAGTGGCTTCCGATATGAGTTCGGAGGCCATTTCTGCTTTCGGCGTCAATTTAGGGAAATCTTGGGCAAGGAATTCCTTGTCAAGAGGTGCTCCGAGTTCCTTGTCGGCCCGCACATCGTCTGCCGTCACAAGGTGTGCAAATCCCAAGGTGGTTTTGACATCGACATGGCCGAACCTCTCCTGCCGCAATAGCTGCACGCCGTCAATGCTGTTTGCATGCCCTCAAGGTCGAAGAGAACTGCCTTTCGGGCTGTAAACTTGCGGCCGGTGCATGCGTCTACCAGAGTGACGACACCAGAGACAGGATTGGGAACTATGGCCGTAATCACGGCGCGGGAAACTGCTGTGAATGTATACTTCGCGCGAAGTGGTGATCGCACCTGCCGTTTCACTGAGGACGGAACGTTGTTCGCCTCGAACTTCACTGTCGATGGATTCATGAATCAGCGGGCTCGATCGGAACCCGCTTTACCTTCGCCATGCCGCTTCCGTATTCATCCGTTTTCCTTGAGGGCCGCCGCCAGTCCAAGGCGGAGACGAGCCCGTTGCTTCCGCACACCGTTTCTGGGCTGGATGGGCTAGTGATGAGTTCGAAGATTCTGCGTACCCTGGCGGCCGCCTCCGCGATGTTTGGTGCCGTCGCGTCCCTGCCGCTCTTCGCGCAGACCGAGCAAGAGCCGCTTGCCGTCACGCGCATCGTAAAACCGATCGACGAAAACCATCTGATCGCGCTGCCGGGCAATGTTCACCCGCTCGCACAGGCGCGATACGATCAAGGGCCGGCTCCGGCTCGAATGCCCACGGGACGCATCGTGCTGTTGCTCCAGCCCAGCGCGGCGCAGCAGCAGGCGCTCACGGACTATCTGGCGGCGGTGCACAACCCGGGCTCGCCGAGTTATCGCAAATGGCTTACACCGTCCCAATTCGGCGCCGCATACGGGCTGACGGATGACGATCTCCAGTCGGTGCAGAACTGGCTTCAATCGCACGGATTCAAGATCGAAAAGGTTCCACAGGGGCGGAATGCGATTGAATTTTCCGGCTCGGTCGAGCAGGTGCAAAGCGCCTTCCACACCTCGATCCATTCCTTTCTGGTGAATGGCGAAAAGCACTACGCCAACGTCAGCGAACCGCAGATTCCCGCGGCGCTGGCGCCGGTAGTGGCCGGCGTGGGGCCGCTGAACGATTTCCGGCCAAGGCCGCAGGCCCAGCTGGGAGGAACGGCGCACTATGACACGGCCACCCGCAGCATTCAGCCTGGGATGACGCTCTTCGGGAGCGACAATCTACCCTATCTGTGGGTTACTCCCGCCGACGCGGCCACGATCTACGACACGCCCAACGCCAACTTGAACCCTAACTATAGCGGCCAAACCTATGACGGCACGGGAGTGAATATCGGCATCGCCGGCGACTCCAACGTCACCATGCAGGACATCGAGGATTACCGCGTCGCATTTCTCGGCGAGACCGCGGCCACGGCCAATCTGCCCACTGTTGTCATTGACGGCAACGATCCCGGCATCAATGGCGACGAAGTGGAAGCGCTGATCGACACGGAGATTGCCGGCGGCATCGCACCCAAAGCTAAGATCTATCTCTACACCTCGGACGGCGGTCTCGGCAGCTCCATGGTTCGCGCTCTGGACGACAACATTGTCAGCATTCTGAACGTCAGCTTCAGCGGTTGCGAGCAGGCTCAGGGAAACAGCGGAAACGCGTTCCTGTTGGCGTGGGCCGAGCAGGCTGCCGCGCAGGGAATCAGCGTGACCGTCTCCACCGGCGACAGCGGACCGGCCAACTGCGATACCAGCGTTCCTGCGGCTCGATTCGGGTTCGCGGTCAACGGCATTGCATCCAGCCCGTGGACGATTGCAGTCGGAGGGACGGACTTCGACGTGCTCCCCGCGAACTTCTCCCAATACGTCAACACAGGTTCCTCGGGTTCCGTTCCCTATTACCGCACCGCCAAAAGCTATATCCCTGAAGTACCCTGGAACGATTCCACAACAGTCAACACCAGCATCTCTGCCAACGTTCCCTACAAGAACGCGAACGGCTACACGAACATGGCGGCCTCAGGAGGAGGCGCGAGCAGTTGCGTCACCCAAAGCTCCAGCGGAAGCTGCCTGGGCGGCTACCTCAAGCCTTCTTTTCAGACATCTCTTACGCCCAACGACAGCGTCCGCGACTTGCCCGACGTCTCGCTCTTCTCCAGCAACGGCTTCGATCAAGCCGTTTGGACGGTGTGCGCTGACAACGTGGCCAACGAGGATTCGAGTACCACCTACACTGACTGCCAGACCACGAATGGAGAGCTCACGAGCAGCTCCACCTTCAGCGGTTACGGAGGCACATCGACGTCCGCGCCGGCCTTTGCCGGCATGTTGGCGCTGGTCTCTCAGGCGCAAGGCGGCGCGCGCCTCGGCCAGGCCGATTTTGTTCTCTACCAGTTGGCCAAATCGAAGCTGAGCACGGTGTTTCACGACACGACAGTCGGCGACAACTCCGTTGTCTGCGTCAGTGGCTCGCCCAACTGCGGCAGCAACAGTTTTATGACCGGGTACAACGCCACGGCCGGCTACGATCAGGCTTCAGGCCTGGGCAGCGTGGACGCGGCGGCATTGGTCGCCAACTGGAGCAGCGTTTCTCTGGCTTCAACCACAACCACGCTGAACATCAACGGCTCAGCCGCCGCTCTCACTGCGGTGCACGGCACTCCGCTCACGTTCAACGCGACGGTCACGCCATCCGCGGCGTCCGGCGTGGCCAGCATCGTCGATACCGCGAACGAATCCCCTAGCGGCTCTCTGCTCGGCTACCCGTTCGCCATTCCAGTTGCCAATGGCAGCGGCTCGGCCACCTACAACGGATTGCGCGGAGGCTCCTACTCCGTCGCGGCCCGCTACGGTGGCGATACTTCCGATGCGCCTAGCACCTCATCGTCCATCAACGTGACCATCACCCCGGAGAACAGCGCGGTTGCCATCTCCGGCTTTGGATGTTTTCCCCCTCCCTTGAGTACTCTCTGCTTTAGCCTCGGCAGCGGCGGGAACGCAGGCTTCACCGCCCCTTATGGCTCCGCTATCAACTTGAGCTCGCAGATCAGCGGCACCAGCGCCGATGAGGTTAAGAACGGCACCCAAGGAGTCGCCACAGGAACCGTAACGTTCGCGAGCGGCAGCACCATCCTGGGAACAGTGCCCGTTGGCGTGGCGAACCAAGTCTCCTGGCCCACCCTCTCCACCGCAATTCCCTATATCCCGGCCGGTTCCTACAACATCGTGGCGCAATACTCCGGCGACGCCAGCTTCAATCCCGCCGTCAGCCCTGCCATCGCCCTCAAAATCGGCAAGGGCATGGCCGGCACAAACGTCTCCTCTGCCAGCAATTCAATTCCATGGTCCGGGTCAACCATCATCACTGTGGACGTTGACAGCCTGGCCTCCGCAGTTCCCACAGGAACCGTCACGCTGACCGCCAATGGGAGCACGCTGGCCACCATTTCAAGCTTCACTCATATCAGTCCCTACTCCGACATCGAGGGCACTGCGACCATCCAGGCCAGCCAGCTCGCCTACGGCGCCAACATCATCACCGCGACCTACAGCGGAGACAACAATTACAATTCATCGAGCAACACCGTCACTGTCACCGTCACCAGCACACCGCCGATAGGATTCACACTCGGCAGCAGCGGAAACATCGCCATCACGCCCGGCGAGTCCACGGGTGCTTCCACCATTTCCGTCACGCCTTCCGGCGGTTTCACGGGGCAAGTCAATCTCTCTTGCGCCATCACCTCGTCGCCCGGAGCTATCACCACCGGAGCGCCATTCACCTGCAATGTGGCTTCCTCGGTCACGATCACTTCCGCGAGCGCGGCTGCTACTGCCCTTACGGTGAATTCGCCAACCAACATCATGGCCGGGACGTATGTCGTCACCGTTAGCGGCACGAATGCCGCTACCGGCGTGGTGATGGCTACGACCGCCGTTACAGTCACCGTCGGCCCGTCTTACGGGTTCGCCCTCAACAACAACGGAGACCTCACCATCGCCGACGGCGACGTCATCACCGATTATGTGCAGATCGCCATTACGGCCTTTGGCGGCTTCACCGGCAACATCAACACCACATGCACCATCAAGTCCGCCGCTCCGAATCCCGCTGTTCCTCCAACCTGCACCTTTCCTTCCCCGGAGTACATCGGCGCAGGTGAGGTCATCGTAGCCACCATGTACGTGAACACCACTTCCAGCACCACTCCCGGCACCTATGTCTTCACTGCCACTGGAACCGATGCGGCCACGGGAACCGTCACCGCCAGCACCTCAGTCAACGTCACACTGCTCGCCTACAACGAGGGCTACACGCTCTCCAACAGCGGAAACATCACGCTCGCCTCCAGCACCTCTATCCAGACCGCGACCATCACCGTCACGCCCTTCGGCGGATTCACGGGCCAGGTCAATCTGACCGGCGTCTCCCTGTACCTAGGCGGAAGTTCCGCGCATAATGCCGTCGAGGTCAACAGCGTCAACAGCGTCACCGGCGTTCACGTAAGCACCACCCTGAATGTCTCCGCTCCCTCCGGCGTCGACTTCTTCCAGACCGTTACCAGCCCTGTAACCATCACTGGCACGTCTCCGGCAACGGCTACGCTCACGGTGACTGCAGTTGCTTTAAATCCTCCGGCCTACGGCTTCACCCTCGCCAGCAGCGGCAACATCTCGGTCAATCCCGGCGCCACCACCGGCAACACGGCTGCCATCGCGCTCGCCCCCACCGGCGGCTTCGCCGGCCCGGTCAATCTCGCCTGCGCCATCACCACTTCCATCTCCAATCCGGTCGATCTGCCGACCTGCAGCATTGTCTCACCAGTGAATATCTCCAGCGATTTTTCCGGCGCCTCCTCGGTGCTCACGGTCAACACCACGGCCCCCTCCAACGCCGCAGCGGCCTTGCCCCTTAGGAATCTCTTCCTTCCCGGCGGGGGAGTCGCGCTTGGCGTCTTGCTCTTCCTCTTCGTCCCGGCGCGGCGTCGTAGCCATGGCTTCCTGCTCGCTCTGCTGGCAGCCGTCGTCTGCTCCGCTACGCTCGGCTGTGGGGGCAGTAGTGGAGGCACCGGCCCTCCTCAAGGCGGTGGCACAACGCCCGGTCAATACCTTGTCACCGTGACTGGAAGCGACGGCGCAACCGGCAAGCTGACAGCCAACACAACCATTTCCGTGACTGTAAATTAGGGCTCGCGTAGAAAGCCCCTTTGCCGCAGAGCATGTGTCGCAATCCACGGTGATCTTTCTCTGTTGGCGGTAACAGGGCGAGGCAGACATCCAAGCCGGATGAGAATCATCATTGCGAGGTCAAGATGTCTCTTCGCCGACCCTTCCCCAACCCCTTCGTCGCCTGCCTGCGACTTCGCGGAGGCCCAAAACAGGATTACGGCAAAAACGCGATTTGCGCGATGCTACAGTCCCAGATTGGCCTGGAACGCAGATTCGCTGAAGCGGTAGCCGATATGCGAATCCGTCAAAAGGTATTTTGGATCGGCGGGATCGTCTTCGATCTTCATACGAATTTGCCGAATGAACGTCCGCAGATACTCTAACTCGTTCCCATATTCCGGCCCCCACACCGAGCGCAGCAACTTGGCGTGCGGGATTGGCCTACCAGCGTGCACCATGAGATAGTGCAGCAACTCAAATTGTTTGGGAGTCAGATGGACGGCGCGGCCCTTCTTCTCAACCAGATGCCGACCGGGGTCGAGCAGGATGTCGCCGATCAGGATTGCGGCATCTTCGTCGTCAGCCACTTTGTTGCGGCGCACGGCGGCCCGCAAGCGCGCCGTCAGCTCGCGCAATTGAAAAGGCTTCGTAATATAGTCATCGGCTCCCGCATTCAGGGCCTCGACTTTACGGTCCTCGCTTCCCTGCACTGTCAGCATCAAGATGGGAAGGCGCGGAGCTGTCTTGCGCATGAGCCGGCAGACTTCGATGCCTCCCATACCTGGCATGTTGATGTCAAGCAGAACCGCATCAAATTGCGCAGTGCGCACCAGCGCCAGCGCTTCTTCCCCCCGCGCGGCTTCCACAATGTCGAAGCCAAAGTTTCCAAGAATCGTTCGCAGTGACAGCCGAATCGAACGCTCGTCATCCACAATCAGCAAATTGCTTGATTCCATATTCACTGTTGTCCTCCATGCAGAGGTAGCGAAAGAAAGAACGTTGTTCCCTCATTCGCGGTACTGATCACCCACACGTGGCCCTGATGGGCCTCAGCCGCCATTTTTACCGTCGAAAGGCCTATACCTGTGCCCGCGGCTAAGTGCATGGTTCCCTCACTTCGAAAGAACCGCTGAAAAATGCGCTCCCTATCGGCGATTGGAATGGTTGGCCCCGAGTTATGAACCGAGATGATTGCTTCAGAATGACTTTCCCATGCTGACACCTGCACCGCGGCGTCAACATAGGAGTACTTAGCCGCGTTATCGAGAAACTGCGCCAATGCCATCGAGAGGAGTTCACGATCGCCGCGCACTGTGAGCCGCGGGTCCGGAACCGTAACCTCGACCGGATGGCCCGCCATGCGCCCCTGCTGTTCCTCCAGTGCTTCCGCCACCAAATCGCCGACGACAATCTCATCCTTAGCCACGCTCAACTCCTGAACGTCGAGCTTGGCGGTCTGTAGGAGCCGCGTACTCAACTGGCTCAGCGCTCGGGATTCGTCGTCGATGAGTGCAGCCAGTTCCTGCTGCGGCGGATTCAAGCTCCCCACTTCGCTCAACCCGGCGGTTGCAGTCTGAATTGCAGTGAGCGGCGTCTTGACTGCATGGGCCAGCGAATCCAGCACCGCAGCCCGCAGCCGCTCGCTCTGGTGCGCCGCCTCGATCTCGCTTTCCTTTTGGAAGGAAATACATCGGTCCAGCGTAATTGCTGTGAGCGAGGCCAACGCGTCAACCGCCAGCGAGCCCAGATCCCCTCGAATCGCGATCGCGCCAATGGAATCCACGCCTTTTCTTAACAAGCGCCGGGATGTGTGCGTCGTCTTGTCCTCGGCGTCTGCCTGTTCCAGGTAGCATTCCTTTGCCAATTCCCGCTCGTCCGCGGCCCACACCCCGGTAGTGTCGCAAGCTCCCGATTCCGCATCAAAAATCGCCACCGCTTCTGCTCTGAAGATGCGCAGGATCAGCTGCGCCAGTTGCGGTCCCGGAGGCTGGTGCAGGTTCATGAGCAGCGTGCTCCGGCTCAGCTCGAATAACTGCTCTATCGAGGTTCGCTGCAACGTCGCCTCTCGGGACTGCAACTTCTCCCGCGATGAAAGCCTGCTCACGATAAGCGCGCTGATTTCAAACGCCCCAAGCGCCACCCAGTCCTGCGGATCGGCAATAGTGAACTGTAGAACCGGCGGATAAAAGAAGTAATCCAGGCACGCGCACGCCAGCAGCGAAACCACTGAGGCCTGCCAGAATCCGCAGAGGATCGCCACGCACACGACCACAAGCAGAAAGAGAAATCCGACCGGCGCGGGATTGAAATGAAGTACATATCCCGTAAAGGTCAGCAGCGCGATTACCCAGCATCCGGCCAGGGTTTCGCCCACAAATTGCGCCCGGGTTGTGTGCTTCCGCTCCCCAAGGCTCTTTAGAATCTTCATGGCGTCCAAGGCTTTCCGCTTCGGAATGCGTGTAGAAAGACAGTACCTAGAAGGGGATCAATAAAACATAAATAATTTACAAGGACAATGTGGGGGCCAAAGCAGAGGGCCTCTTACGATCATGCCTTTACCCCCGGGTTATTTACAAATCCCTGCACTACTTATGGCTGCACCTTCGCCGAGAGACTTTCAAAGTGCGCCGCCTGCTGGCTCATCTTTTGCGCCTCATAACTGAAGTACTCGTAACGATTGCGCGACGAGTCCACGGGCCGCGGATACTTTTCGTAGAGCCCCGCAGTGATCTGGCTCCGCCGTACCCACTCCGCTATTTCATAGTGTGCCTGCTGCTTTAGCGCCAGTTGTCTCGATCTAAAGTATGTCGCAAGCGTCTGATATTGCTGCGCAGTGTGCGCATCGCGAATCATCTTCTCAACCTCAGCATGGCTGTATTGCGCGGCTGTTTTGGGCTGCGCACACGCCATACCGATGGCTAACACGAAAAACGAGGTTAGAACCTGGATTTTGTGAGTCATTGAAACCTCCTCCATCGTAAAAAGTATTGAATTCCAGATGTGAAGAAGGCATGAACATTACAGGATCAAATGATTCTATGGCGTAATAACTTATGTTTCCTTTATAACTTCCTATAGCTAGATAACGCTGCTATCTTAAACAGGCGTTCGGCCATCTCTTACAAAGTTAAGGAACCTTCGCGCAAGTTCCTGGATCCGGTGATCCTGCCGCCTCTGTACGGCGTCTCTTGGTAGTAACTCGACGCCAACGCCAAGGGCACTGGCCCCGGCAATGATGAATTTCGTTGCGTTCTGCTGGTTAACACCGCCTGCGGCTATCAGTTTGACTTGAGGCAGCGGCACCTTCAACGAGCGAATGTAGAGATCGCCACCCACTGGAGCAGCAGGATATATCTTCACAAGATCTGCGCCAGCCTTCCACGCGGCGATCACCTCTGTGGGCGTGAGAGCACCAGGGATGGCAACAACATCCCTGCTGAGCGCCGAGTCGATTACCTCCGGCACAAGGCCGGTACTGGTAAGAAACTTGGCCCCGGCGTCAAGGCAACGCTCCGCGCTTTCTTTATCGAGGACGGTACCGGCGCCAACGATCATTTCCGGGAAGCTCTGCGCTAGTTTACGGATGACGCCTATTGCGCCCGGGACGGTCATTGTGATTTCCGCGACGGGGATTCCGGCATGGTATAGGGTCTCGGCGGCATAGAGCGCCTGATCCGCGGTCTTGACGCGGATACCCGGAAATACGCCAATCTCTTCGATGCGCGTCCTGACCGCTGTCCGTTCCATATTGCCGACTCAACCTCCTGGGAATTTGGAAGCCCCAGTCTACTACACGACTGCTCCGCATAACCGTTGCGCGCGCGCCTTTTATCGGGTCGTTTCTCGTCCCACGGCGAGATTTAGCTGGCCAACCGCCGTGAGATAGGACCCGATCAATTGCGCATAAGCGAGTTGCACCTGGCGGAAATCGCTCTGCGCATTGAGAAAGTCCATCAGCGACGCACTACCGTGTTCATAAGCGTAGGTCACGGTGTCGCGCACTCGCAGTGCCTGGTCGTTGTATTTCTCCTTGTATGGCTTGAGCAGCGCGATATTGCTGCGCACCAACTCATAAGCCGTGTCTACGTCACTGAAGACCTGCGCCCGCGTAGCCTCGGTGGCCTGCTGGCTGCGGTCGATGTCAATCTGCGTACGTTTCTTCTCGCCCTGGTTTTTGTCGAAAATGCGCAACGGAATGCTCACGCTCACGCCGAGAGTCTGAGGGCCATTGGGGTTATTGGTTGAGGCGTTGTGGGTGTACCAGGCGGCAAGAGTCGGATCGGCAGAGCCGTTTGCTATGGCCAGTTTGTGGTTAGTTTGGGATTGTTGAATCGTCTGCAGCGCGGCCTGAAGGTCTGGCCGGGCCGCCAGAGCAGCATCCCGGTAGGTGTCCAAAGGTTGCAAGAAATCACTGAAATCGAACGGGCCAGTTACATCGAACTGATCGACCGGTGTGCGATCGTTCAGCATTTGTAGGAGCTGAATCTTGGCGGTGCGCAAGTTGACGGTCGCCGTTTCGATTTCCGACTCGTACTGCACGCGTTGCAACTCGATCCGGTCCAGGTCGATCTGTGCAATATCGCCGGTCCGGAAACGGTTCTGAGAGATATCGATGATCTTGTCGTAATACTCCAGGTCGGCCTTGGCCAGATCGAGTACGAACTTAGCCTGCAGCGTTCCCACAAACGCCGTGCGCAGAGCAAACACCATGTTCCGTTCTAGGTCCTCATGCTGCGATTGCGTGATGCGTGTACCTTCCTGAGCGCTCTCCTGGCGCAGTTCGCGCTTGTGTTCGCGCTCATGAAGGTAACTGAAGCTGGGCTGTTCGTAAGTACCTCTGAACGGCTGCCAGATTCCGTCGTGCGGTGCGATCTGCGTGCCGTCGGCCAATAAAGTGAACTGCGGATTGGGACGGAGAAATGCTGTAATCTCTTCAGCCTTCATCTCGTCCACGTTGTCGGCATCGGCCTTGAGAGCAGGGTTTGAGGCTTCAAACTTCGCCTTCAGCTGGTCCCAGGTGAGGGCTTGCTGTCCTCCCGCTCCCTGCGCAGCGAGCAATGCCAAGCCAAGTCCGCCGATCTGGAAGCGGGCGATCCAGCACTTTGCATATCGCGAACTCAAGCGATGAGCGTTACGCTTAGTGTTCAAAGGACACCTCCGACTCCGGTTCCGGCAACTTGTCGCCTTCCCGCGCAACCGATACGTACAAGGTGGGCAATAGCACGAGACTCATCAAGAGTGCTGCCATCAGGCCGCCAACAATCACAATCGCGAATGGGCGCTGCGAATCCGATCCGATAGCGTGTGACAAGGCCGCGGGAATGAGCCCAAAGGTCGCCACAAGCATCGTCATCATAATGGGCCGCAGTCGCAGGACCGCACCTTCGACCGCCGCATCTTCGACCGTAAAGCCCTTCGCGCGCAGCTGGTTGATGTACTCAAGCATGATGACGCCGGTTTGCACCGCGACGCCAAACAACGCCAGAAAGCCGACGCCGGTAGAAACACTGAAGTGGGTACCCGTAATCAGCAGAGCCAGAAGGCCGCCGAGAGGCGCCATCGCAACGACTCCGAGGATGACCAGCGCCCATTTGAACGAGCGGAACATAGTGTAGAGGATGATGAAGATCACCAGCACCGTGACCGGCACAATGATCATCAAGCGTTGCGAGGAACGCTTCTGACTCTCGTTCTCGCCGGACCATTGGATGTGGTAACCCTTGGGCAGGGGAACATTCTTCTGCACCCTAGCCATGGCCTCGGCGACAGTAGTGCCGAGGTCACGCTCGCGAACTTCGTAGCGCACCGCTACGTAACGCTGGTTGGCCTCGCGGAAGATATCGTAGGCGCCGTCCTGTACCTGCACCTTGGTCAATTGCGCAAGTGACACGCGCTCACCGGATGGCGCGAGCAGCCGAATATTCGCGATGGCCTCCCGCGTATTCCGGTACTGCTCTTTGTAACGGACCACGACGTCGTAACGCGCCTCACCTTGCAGAACCTGGCTTACTGCATTGCCGCCGACCGCGGTCTGGATCGCATCCTGTATGTCGGACACATTGATGCCGAAGCGCGCCGCTGCCTGGCGGTCCACCACAAAATCCAGGTTTGGCTGGCCGGTGTCACGATAGAGTCCAATGTCTTTAACGCCCGGAACGGCCGCCATTTGCGCTGTGATCTCTTCTCCCTTCTCTTCCAGGGTCTTCAGATCATCGCCATAGACCTTTACTGCCAAACCTCCTTTGGTTCCGGTGAGAGTCTCATCCACGTTATCTTCGATGGGCTGGGAAAAGTTCCAAAATACGCCCGGCAGTTTGGAAACTTCGCGGTTCATGGCCGCAATCAGCTCATCCTTGTCCCCGTGAAACACAGGCCGCCATTGCTCTTTCGGCTTTAGATCCACAAAGTACTCCGTATTGCCGAAGCCGCCGGTATCGGTTCCATCGTCGGGCCTGCCGGCCTGTGAAACCACCTTTGTGACTTCTGGGAAAGATGCGAAGATGAGCCGTGCTTTTGTGGCAAACGCTTTGCCCTCGGTGAGGCTGGTCGAGTTGCCCAGTGTTCCGCGCGCCCAGATTGCGCCCTCATCCAGATGGGGCAGGAACTCCGAACCTATGATGCCGCTGAAGGCCAGAAACAAAGTCACTCCAAGAGCGATAAGACCAACCGCAAATACGATCTTCGGTTTTCTAACTGCCCAGCGTAACCGGCTGCGATAGCGTGCGATGAGAAACGTCATGACCGGGTTGCGCCACTCCTTGATCCCGTTGCGAAACAGGATGCTCGACAGGACGGGTGCGATCACGATGGAGAACGTCATGGCGCCGAAAAGCGCGAACGCCACGGTCCACGCCATAGGTTTGAACAATCTTCCCTCCACGCGTTGCAGCGTGAAGATAGGAAGATAGGCAGTAATGATGATGGCGATAGCATAGAAGACCGGACGTTGCACTTCGTGGCAGGCTTGACGGATGACCGCCTCTGAAGTTTTGGGTAGCGTAAGTTGGCGGTTTGCCTGACCGTTTGATTGACCGTTTGTATGCGATCCGTTCCTTGATTGGAGACCAAACTCGCGGCTCATGTGGCGCACAATGTTCTCCACCATGACGACAGCGCCATCCACGACCATGCCAAAGTCCAGCGCGCCCAGCGACAGCAGATTGGCGGGAATCTTGCTGACATCGAGCCAGATGGAAGCGAATAGCAATGCAAAGGGAATGGTGAGCGCTACGATGAATGCTCCACGCACATTGCCAAGGAAGAGAAAGAGAATGATCGTAACCAGAATCATTCCCTCGGCCATGTTATGCAGCACCGTGTGCAGGGTGTAGTGCAACAGGTCGGAGCGATCGAGCATGGGCACGATCTTCACGCCTTCCGGCAGGATGTGGTCATTGAGCTCATTCACTTTTGCGTGAATCGCATCCAGCGTGGGCTGCGCATCGGCCCCCTTCCGCATGAGGGCCACGCCCTGAACGACGTCGGGGTTGTCGACGATGGTGCCATCGGGCAGGTGATCGGCCCTGGCCATTGCTCCCAACAGGATTCTCGGCCCCTGCACCACATCTGCGACGTCTTTCACGCGCAGCGCCGTGCCCCTCTGCGTTGTGAGAACCGTGTTCTCGATGTCCTGTACGCTTCGGAAAAGTCCCAGTGCGCGCACATTCATCTGCTGCTGACCGGCCTCGACAAAGCTGCCGCCCGCATTAACGTTGTTATTCGCCAGTTGCTGCTCTAACTGCCCAATGCTCAGTCCGTGCGAGACCAGTTTGCCTGGATCGACGCGAACCTGGTACTCCTTTGTCGTGCCGCCGAAGGTGGAAACGTCCACGATGTTGGGCACAGATTTGAATTGCTTTTCCAGCGTCCAGTCTTCAATGGACTTCAACTCCATCAGGTCATACTTGGGATTGGAGCTGTGCAGGGTGTACCAGTAGATCTGGCCCACGGTGCTCCAGTCGGTGCCAATTTGTCCCTGCAGCCCTGGCGGAAAGTTCACCTGGGTCAGCCGCTCCAACACCTTCTCGCGGTTCCAGTCATTGTCGGACTGGTCATCGAAGATCATCAGCACAAACGACAGGCCGAAGATCGACTCCGACCTTAGGGCCGTCAGGTGGGGAATGCCGTTCATCACGATCTCCACCGGGATCGTGACCTGCTGCTCAACTTCTTCTGAAGCGCGGCCCGGCCACTGAGTAATCACGGTTACGTAATTGTCGGCAATGTCGGGATACGCCTCGACAGGTAAGTTATGGAACGAGACCGCGCCCCATACCGCCAGCAGAATTCCGATCACCAGAACAACAAAGCGATTGTTAAGAGCAAAATCGACTAATGCGCGTATCATTGTCTTTCCTTGGTCGCCCCGTGTCTTACTGGTTATCGATCTCGTTTTGCAGCCCCAACGGATTCAAAACGACCTGCTGGCCTGGCTGAAGGCCGGAAATCAATTCCTGCTGGTCGTGCGGCAGAGTATCGCCGGCGACCACCTCGATGCGCTTGAAGCGGTTTCCCGGCGCCGGCACATAGACCCAGTCACGATCATGCAGGCGCAGGATGGCAGACGATGGAACCGAAGTGTGTACCTCCTTCTTACGTCCTTCAAATGTGGCGGTCGCAAACATGCCTACGCGCAGCTCGCCAGGGTTACGAATCTCGATGCGCACCTTTGCAGTGCGGATATTGGGATCGAGGATGGGTCCGATATTGCTGACCGTGCCCTTTAACGCCAGATCCGGATACGCGTTGAGGCGTACCTCTGCCGCGTCGCCAAGCTTCACGTCCGGAATATCGTTCTCATAAACGTCGCAGACGACCCATACATAAGAAAGGTCAGAAATTGTAAATGGGTTCGTTCCCAGGCTCTGCACGCCAGCCGCATTGGTAACCTCCTGATCCGTGATTACGCCTGAGATTGGAGCTACGAGATTCACAATTCCCGATGGATGGTCCGTACTGCTGCCCAGTAAGCGGAGATGCTCCGCGGCCACGTCTACGGCGATCTTTGCCTTGTCCTCGGTATCCTTCGCAATCTCGAGATCGTTGAGCGCGATGGCGCCGTGCTTGTAAAGGTCCTGTGCCCTGTCCCACTGGGCTTTTGCCAGCACCTCGTCGGCAACCGCACTCTGATAAGTGGCGAAGCCGCCGGAAATATCATCACTGCGCACGCGGAGCAGAACCTGGCCCTTTCTAACTACGTCACCGAGGCGCGCCTTGATTTCTACAACGCGCCCCGTTGCGAGCGAGATGACGGGCACGGTTCGCTCGATGTCGGGATTTACTGTCCCCGTGACTTGAAGCTTCGGAAAAGCATCGTACTCCGCGGCCGTGACAAGCGGATACTTCGAAGGATCGTCCACTGCCCAATTGGCGACGTCGACATCGCCAACGACTTTCGCAGGTGGAGGCGCCTCCACTGCCGCGTTTGCCTTATCGCTCTTGCAGCCATTGATGACGAGAGATGCGATCAGCACCATCAAGGGCAATACAAGTTTCATAACTTGGCGTTTCATCGCAGGGCCTCGAGTTTTTAGGCGATTGCCGTTTCGCAGATTCCCATGAAGTTGCATCGAGCAGAGGAAGCAAACCGTGCCCCAGGCACCCGGGGCGGGTAGGGTTGACTAGCTTCCCATGCGCAGTGCGCCATGATGCGCAAAGTTGACTTAGGAAGTGAATCAACCCATTGCTGTCTGCCGAAGGAAGGAAGGGATCAGGCAGCGGGAGGAGGGCGGTTCTGAATGGAACCCAGGGCGGGCGACCGCAGCGCCGGGGCAGGATGATCGCCCAATACACCAAGGTAAAATACCTCAACGGACGGCTCTGAAAAGAGCGGTTGAGTGAAGTTCGCGACCGGATGCTGCATGGCGTGTGCGCGCGCGCCTGAAAAGTCCTCGCGCTGGAAACAGCTGGCCTCGGCGGGATTCTGCGCCATCGCCATGTCGTCATATAGCGAGATCACAGTAAACATCATGGCCAGGACTAACGCCAGGGCGATGAACTGCACTCGGCGCCCTGAGCCCTTGCGCGGCGCATGGTGGTGCACCCACAGCCAGCACATCAGCGTGGCCAGCACCACCCAGCCGAGATTGAGGACCAACTCCATGAGCGATTACCCTTCTACTTCAGCAGCATCCTTGAGTAATAATCGCCGGATGCTTTTCCGCTCGGGACCAAGCTGCGACGACTAGAACCGGACCATAATCGCGATGGTGCTTACTGTCTGGTTGGTACGCAGGTCAGGCCACCAGATCGAATTGAGACCTGCCGGTGTACCTGCGGCCGATCCTGCGCCGCAAGTCAGCTCGGCGTTGTACAGGTTCTGAGTACCATAGCCGTAACCAGACGGGCTGCCGCTGGCGCATGCGTACTGAGCGGGTGCGCCGTTGTTCCCTCCTGGCGGGGTGATGCCGCCGCGTCCAGTCCAGTAGGGCGTATCCGAGTAGCGATAACCCTCTTCCAAGCGGAAGGTGATGAACTGGCTGGGCATGTAGTCGAAGGTGATCGTGCCGTCGTGCATCTGGGCGCGATCGCCGGCGTTCTCGGTGAAGTATGGCGTGCCGGTGACGGCGGTGGCGCCGTTGATCGGTGGCAGCAGGGTAAGGTAGCGGCCGGGGTTGTTCATTTGACCACCGCCAAGGGTAACCGCGTAAAGGTCCTTGTGGAACCAGTAGCGGTTGTACATCATCCAGCCGATAAAGGCCTGCTTGGGCCGGCCGTTTTTCGAGCCGCCGTGGCAATTTACGCCGCCGTTGTAAGAACTGGTCGTGCCTTTTTCTGGCGAGAACCCGTGGGGGTCCAACTGACCATCCGGCGTGGCGAACGAGGGCGAACCCCCGCCGTACTCGCACCCCGCATCGCCGGTGATTGTAAATGCGATCTTGTCCAGAAATGCCTTGGGCTGGTCATATACCTTGAACTGACCGCTATAGTCCGCGTGGATGCGCGAGCGGCCAGTATTTGTCGAGTCGTCTTCACCAAGCCCGTAATTATTCCAAACAAAGTCGAGCCACGGTTTGGGACGCCAGAGGATCTGTCCACCCAGACCAGGCTTGCTGCCATAGCGCGCGTACGATTGCCAACCATTGATAATCCACGGCTCGATCTTCAACTTGGATGTAGGGAAATACTGGATGCGCAAGCCGTTGAAGAACCACGGCGTATTCGAAGAAACGAAGGATGGCTGATACGTCCAGTTGTCGAAGTTGTAATAGCTGAAGAGGCCGATGTAAGAAACGAAGATACCGGCATCGACGTTCAGCCCATGAGCCACATCCCAGTGATAGCCGCCCCACGCTTCGGAGACGTATTTGTATGCACCTCCCAGATCCCACTGACCGCGATTGGGGCTACCGTCGTTGCGCACGGTCGTCGTGGCGAATAAGCCATCCATTGTGAGAATGCGCCCGCGCACATTGTTGATATGGATGTCGCCGCCAATGCTGATCTGCTCCAGTTGCCACTCATCCGAGCGGAATGTTTCTGTAGATCCGCCCAGGGTATCGTCCGATGGATGGTTGTAATCGAGCGTGTAATTTGCGTCAGCTCTAAACTCCGGCGTGAAGTACTTGGTGGCCATGGGGCTGTCTGTCTGGTGTCCGTTGCTATTCAACCAGGTCCAGTCTCCCGGGAACGGGTCGCCTTTGGTGGTCGTTTGGGCGCCAATCTCAGGCGTAGTCGTAGCAGCCTCCGCCGGAGGAGTGGCCGCCTGCAGCGAAGACGATTCGCCAGGCGCCACCGAACGCGTTGCGGCGTGTAAAGAGGGTGACACACCTGTCGCGGAATTCAGCGCTGCGCTCCCATTTCCCGCAACTAACTCTTTCTCTGCCGCCTTGAGAGCCGCAGTATCGGTGCTATCGGCCAGAGCCCGCGCCTTTTCCTCCTTTACCTCGTTCTCGAGTTGATCGATGCGGCTCTTCAGGGCCTCAATCTCCTGCGCAACTGTGGGCTGTAGCTCCGGTTTCGCCGCGGCCGAAGACGTGTGCGTAGCGTCTGTGCCCGCGTCGGAAGTGGCGGGCGGATCGACGCGTGCCGTCAGACTGGGTTGGGTCGTGGCTGACTGCGCGATACATGCGCAAGTCATTCCAACGGTGAGCGCTGTGAGCGTCATGGCGTTCCGAAAGATACTTTTCATCTTCACCTCTCGCTTTCCATAGGAAATTAGGTCATGAGTCACGTGATCGGGATGGGAGCCAGCTTACAGGTCTCCCTAGCCGGTTCGCCGAGCGCAAAAATGTGCTAATTGGCGATCGTTTTGTCGAGGTGGAAGCCTGCAATAACTTATGAGTCTTGTTTTGGCCGTCGAGGTCTGGTCATCTTCGCGCCTCGTTTCTCAGAACCATTCGACACTGCACGTCGTAAGCAAAACATAAAGTAGTCGTAGGATGTTCATAAGTTGCGCGTGCCCACGGAACTTATAAACAAACCATAAGGGCCTGGCACACGCAGTACTCTCCCGGCGCACGGTGAGCGCGCAATGAGCGTCGCTCACTTTGCGGAATAGGTTGGAATGTTCCCGCTTTGACCTTTTGTACAGGAGCGCGACGTCGCGCCCAAATATGGCGCAACGGTCACGCTTGTGCAGACAAAACCTACGATGAATTGAGGATGAGATGCCTGGTATAAGGAAGGCATGAACGCGGCAGGATTTAGTTCTGACGTCATGGCAGGCAGCGAGCGCCGGCGATTGTCAATAATTGAGAATTCGCAAAGCTGTTGTCAAAGGTGTGCTTGAATGTATTTTGCTTGCCAACCCAGGAGCGCGGGCAGCATGGTCGAGCCACACTTATCCCGGTGCGTACTTATTCGTCATCTTCATTGGTACGCGCACATCAAGCATGTGCGTCTTGCACGATGGACCTAGAGGTCACCCGGTTATGGAATTCTGAACCAGCCTGGCTCGCTGCTCTCCGGAACGGGGGGCTATGGCGGATTGAATCGGGGACCGCGGTATCGCCGTCGACGCGATCCGCTACCAGCGCGATCTCTAGCCGAAACGGCGGGAAGTCTTTTTAAATCAAGCGAAATGTTCGCAAATATGGTGCGTGCCCCCCAAAAAATGTTCGCTTAAATGGTTAGCTTTGGGGCCCAAATGTAACCTCCAGAGGTTGCACTTTGCGTGCACATTAACCTAGAAAAGTTGTGTTTTAGAAGATTTGTAACCTAGAAAAGTTAGCTTTTGAGGGTGACACGTACCTAGAAAAGTTAGGTTCTGCATGCGGCGTTCTGCGTGAGTGAATCGAGCCGGGAATCCGTCATCCGAACCATGCGCGACCAGGCGCGACATCATTTTCGGTCTTCGTTCCAAAACGAGTTTCTCGCGTTCCTCAAGAAAATTCGCGTGGAATTCGACGAACGTGCGATGTGGAGCTGAATCTTTCGCCCGCTGAAGCGGGCTGTGTGTCATTCCCTTCGCGTCAACCCCAGGCTTGCCAGGCTGTTACGAAACTCAGAATTGAGAGCATATGTAGGGCTAGCCGGTTATTCAATGCCCAACATCTTGCGTTCCAAGCTCAGGATTCTCTGGTTTCGTAACAGCCTGTTGCGCCTGGGGCTAGCGTCTTTTGTCCGCCAAGGCGAGCTGCCCAGACAACCGGAGAGGTCCGGACCGTCGAAATTGAGTCCCTCTGGACCGCAGCGCGATCCCAGATCTTCCACCACGGCGGATTGCGGCGAAGGAATCCTCCGACCGCGCACAGGACAGACTCTGGGGCGCCCCGCGGGTCAGCGGTGGCGCGGTTTCGCTGCGCTCTTTGTTTTTCAAGAGGTGATAATTCGCGGGGCTGAAGCCCCACGATCCCTCCGTGTGGCAGGGTGGTGAGTCTTGCGCACGCTTTGAAGTCGTGGCGGGATGTAGGCGAAAGACAACCACAGATGCTTCGACTCCTTTCGCTGCGCCGCAGTCGCTCAGGATGACAACGCGTGAAAATTGGCGCGCGGATTCGCCGCGCTGATTATTCTTTAAAAGAGTGGGATTGTTTGCGGTACGGCTGAAGCGTGCCCTGATACAAGGCCTTTCGATTTGAGTTCGTTGTAGCCCAGGTCTCAGAATTGAGACGTGGGGCATTCGGTATCGAAGAGGCAAGGATATGAGATTTGACGAACTGATTCATGAACGCCGGAGCGTGAGGAGATATCAGCAAACAACGGTTGAGCCAGAGAAACTGCAGGCCATTGTCGAAGCCGTGCGCCTGGCGCCATCGGCAAGTAATGCACAACCCTGGAAAGTTATTGTGGTGGATGATCCGGCGGTCAAGGATCAGGTGGCGAAGGCGACCTTCAGCAAGGTAGTTTCATTCAACAAATTTGCTGTAGAGGCGCCCGTGATTGCCGTCCTCGCTATCGAACCGCATTCCATGATCACTCAAATCGGGGGCTGGCTGAAGAACCGTACGTTCTATCTGATTGACATTGGCATCGCGGCTGCTCATTTCTGCCTGCAAGCAACGGACCTTGGCTTGGGAACGTGCATATTGGGCTGGTTTGACGAAGCGCGAATCAAGAAGATCCTGCACATTCCACGGGCGACGCGCGTTGGACTTGTCATCACACTCGGGTATGCGGCAGAGGATCACTCATTGCACCCGAAGATGCGCAAGGCAGTGGAGGCGATGAGCAGCAGAAACAGGTATTAGGACAAAAGCGGGACAAAGGCCCTGGCCTGATTCACCGCAAGAGGTCAACGAGATTCGAGCAGGGAAGACTGTTTTCGTTAGTCGGGGATGAATCCCTAACCTACCAGTCATGCCCTGATACAAGGCCAAAAGCGAATGCAGGTCCCCATTCGACTTCGCTCAGGGCAGGCTTTCGACTTCGCGGGCCGCGCCACCCAGGGGGTACCCGGCGGCCCGCTTCGCTCAGGATGACAAGCCAGGAGTCGGGGGTCAGCGGTCAGGGATCAGCGTGGTATCCCACCCTTTTCGCGATGAAGCTGCGAAAAGGATGGGGTATCGGCAGACTTTCGGCTCAATCGGGCTGCGCTCTAGTGGTGGCCGTGGTCGTCGCGATGATCACCGCCGTGGTCACCGCCATGGTCGCCGCCGCGATATCCGGGAAGCTGGTGTTCATCGTGCGCGTCATGGCCGGGGTTGCCGGTGTGGCCTTGCCCATCGCGCGCCTCGTTGCCGTGGAAGTGGTTGAATTGCTCTTCGCCGCGGCCAGGCAACGGTCCGCGGTAACCATGATGGGGATCGAAGCGGTTGTCGACATGGCCGTAAAAGCCGTGAGGGCCGTGGAACCAGCGGCCAGCTCCAATAAACACCCCGTTCACAAACCAATCGGGCCCGTAGTAGCCGTAGGGTGCGCAGTTATATGGAGCGTAGTCGAAGTACCCATAGGGGCAGACGGGCTCGACTCCGAAGGTGATGGAGACCTGGGCTGGCGCTACGCGCGCACAACAGAACAGGGCAGCTGCGAGCGTTGCGAAGGCAAGGGCTTTGACTTTGAACATAATCTCTCCTTGATTTGTTTTGAGTTGCAAGGTGGCCGGTAAGTTGTATCTCCGGCACACGATTTCAACCCGGGCTATTGAGCGCCAGAATGATACCACCCACGGATCAGCGGCGAGAAGCCCGGTTGTGGGAAGCGGTTTTGACCGTGCCGGCCGGGACGGTTGGCCGGATTGTTGAATTGATTTGGTGGACCTGGTCGGGATCGAACCGACGACCTCCCCGGCGGGCCGGGACGCGCTCCCTATATCTTCACTTTGGACGATTCGATTAATTCCTGAATCGAGCGGTGTGACTTCCAGCTCTTTAGCTGCCGTTCACGCAGAAGCGCTTCGCTCAAGGTGGAGAACCGTTCCTGA
>Ga0182027_10002622_pt1 | contig 28992 bp, 26 predicted proteins | sample 712E1DmetaG_FD_121300 | JGI IMG/M metagenome (GOLD analysis project Ga0182027, IMG submission 121300) | Permafrost microbial communities from Stordalen Mire, Sweden - 712E1D metaG (Illumina Assembly) | ecosystem: Environmental > Terrestrial > Soil > Wetlands > Permafrost | place: Sweden...
AATCTAATTTCACATTTCAAATTGCAATAATTGATTTATCAACTTTATCATTCCTTTCCTGAATTAAAATGATCAAATCCTGTATATATCCGAATCAATCAATGAAAGAAGAACTAATCTTCTATTTTCACTTTCAAAATATCAAATATCAATAAATTCATATGCTGAAAAGAAATAGGCTTTATTGAATAACTTAATATTTTACGAAATATCTTTCAAATCTGATTAGATAATACTAAATCAAGGATAGAACTTCAAGACAAATTGCACAAAGAAGTGTTTTTTTTACCAGCCGCCGCTCGCTCCTCCTCCTCCAAAAGAACCCCCACCCCCCGAAAATCCTCCAAAACCGCCACTTCCAGAACTTCCTGAGCCTCCCCAGCCTCCTCCCCGACTGCTTCCCAATGAACCTAAAATAATCCAAGGAAGTATTCCACCTCCGCCGCCGCCTCTTCTAAAAATGGAAAATATTACTGCTATTATTATAAAAATGAATGCAAATGGAAAACCTTTTCCTTTTGTTCCTTCATCTTTTGCCTCGCCTTTATATTCTCCTTTAGTCGCAGAAATAATTGCGCTGAGTCCCGCGGTTATTCCGGAATAATAATCTCCTTCTCTAAAATAAGGACGAACTTCATTTCGAAGAATGGAACTGCATATTGCGTCAGGTAGCGCTCCCTCAAGTCCATAACCAACTTCGATCCTAAGCTTCCGGTCATTTTTCGCTATAAAAAATAGTACGCCATTATTATTTTTTGCAGAACCGATTTGATTTTTTTTCGCAACTTCATAAGTATAATTTTCAAGAGCTCCACCATCAAGAGAATTAACCATAAGAAATACTATTTGGTTGGAAGTTGAGTCGTCAAACTTTTTCAGTACAGTTTCAAGCTGAGAAAGCTCTGAAGAAGTAAGTGTTGAAGTAAAATCATTTGCATAATTTTTAAGTACAGGTATCTGAGTTTGAGCATAAATCACTAAATCGAAAAGAAATAATAATAAAAAGATTTTTTTCATCTTTGTTCCCACAAATCATATCCGGGATATTAAAAATTAGTATCCCGGATTTAAGTATTAAATTAAAACTGAACTTTAGGAGCTGTTTCTGCACCTTCTGTAGCTTTGAAATATTGTTTTTCTTTGAATCCACTAAAATTTGCTATTATCATACCGGGCACTCTTTTTATAGCAGTATTATATACTTGGACTACCTGTGTAAACTTTTGTCTTTCTACCGTGATTCTGTTTTCCGTTCCTTCCAATTGAGCTTGAAGCTGAAGAAAGTTTTCATTTGCTTTAAGTTGCGGATAATTTTCGGCAACAACAAGTAATCTTGAAAGAGCACTGCCTAATCCATCCTGTGCTTGTTGAAATTTTTGGAAGGCTTTAGGGTCATTTAATTGATCTCCTGATATCTTTACCTGTCCAACTTTCGCTCTTGCCTCTGTAACTGCAGTATATGTTTCTTTTTCAAAATTTGCAACACCTTTAACTGTAGCGACCAAGTTAGGTACTAAATCAGCTCTTCTTTGATAAACATTTTCAACCTGGCTCCATGATTGATTAACACCTTCATTCAATCCGACAAAATAATTATATTTTCGAGCACCCCAGCCAAAAACAGCTATAATAAAAATAATTATTACAGCGATTATTATTAAAGCAATCAATAGACCTTTCTTCATTCAGCCTCCATGTTGGATTTCTATATTTGAATTAAAATATAACATAAAATATTAAGAAAAATTAGATTTTTTTAACCATCCCGGTCATAAAAAGCAAAATATCATAAAACTAATTTTAACCTCGCTGGACGCGAGTCATGCCCGCCAAAGGCGGTCAAACCTAATAACTTCTAACAGTAAACCCGTATTTCCTCAACACATTAGCGAGTCGAGTTGGACACGATTTAATTTGTTAGACTTCTCATAGGGGCAGGTATTCTCCCGGCTCTATTGACAAAATTTGCACAATTCAATTTTCTCACTTCCATAATCGGAGCTTTTCCCAATAAACCGCCATAATCAACCATATCACCTATCTTTTTCCCATAAGCAGGTATAATTCTCACTGCAGTTGTTTTATCATTGATAACTCCAATTGCGCATTCATCGGCTATTATTCCGGAAATTGTAGTTTCAGGTGTATCACCCGGAATAGCTATCATATCGAGACCAACCGAACATACTGCTGTCATAGCTTCTAATTTTTCTAAAGAAAGATTTCCAGCTTGAACAGCCCTAATCATTCCCATATCTTCACTAACCGGGATAAAAGCTCCGCTCATACCCCCAACAGAAGAACTTGCCATCAATCCTGCTTTCTTAACTGAATCATTCAACATTGCGAGAGCTGCTGTTGTTCCTGGGGCGCCAACATCTTCAAGTCCCATTGCCTTTAAAATATCTGCAATACTGTCGCCTTCGGCAGGTGTTGGAGCTAAAGAGATATCTACTATCCCAAACGGTATATCTAGTTTCCCTGCTACTTTTCGTCCAATCAACTCACCTGCACGAGTAATTTTAAATATTGTTTTCTTGATAACTTCCGATAATTGCTGAAGATCTACATTCCCTGCTTCTTTGATTGCATCTAGAACAACACCCGGTCCGCTAATTCCAACATTCAAAACAACCTCAGGTTCACTAATACCATGGAATGCACCTGCTACAAAAGGATTATCCTCAACAGCATTTGAGAATACAACCAGTTTAGCGCAACCAATTGAATCCTGATCTTTGGTTAATTCCGCTGTGTGTTTTATAGCTTCACTCATCAGAATAATAGCATTCATATTAATTCCGGCTTTTGTTGATGCTACATTAACACTGGAACAAACTCGTTTTGTTTGAGAAAGGACAAAAGGGATTGATTTTATTAGTTCATGTTCGCCTCTTGTCATTCCTTTTTGAACTAATGCCGAATATCCGGCAATATAATCTATGCCTATTTCTTCTGCTGTACGGTCGAGAGTTATTGCTATTTCTATAAATTCTTCCATCGAACAGGAATCGAAAGGAATTGAAATAGGAGTAAGAGATACTCGTTTGTTAGCAATTGATATTCCGTATTGAGATTCAACTTCTTGTGCCAACTTTACATGGTTCTTCCCATAACGAATAATTTTATCATGTATTTTCTGTTTGGTGACTTGTATATTTCTATCATAACAATCACGAAGACTTATTCCTAATGTAACTGTCCGAATATCAAAATGTTCAATCTCGGTCATTCGGATAGTTTCGATTATCTCTTCAAATTCGTATGGCATATAAGGCTCTCGATAAAAATATAGTATAAAAAAAATGAATATTGACAAACTATTTCGTTAACTGGTTAATAATTAAAATCAGTCAAATTCTGTGCATAAATTTGAAAACATCTTCATGTTGAAGGTAAATCTTTATTTTCAGTTGCTCTGCTACATTATTCATTTCATCCTGTATTTCTTTTAAATCCTTTTGTGAATTTGAAATATCTATCATGATTATCATTGTAAAGAAATCCCCCATTAACTTTTGGGTTAGATCCTGTATATCGCAATTGGCATCACCTAGTGCTTTTGTTACTGCAGCTACTATTCCGGGATGATTTAATCCAAAAGAGGTTAAAATCACACGACCAGACGGGCCTTCAACTTTAGAATTTGAGATTGATTCATCTGAAATAGATTCAATATGTTTGCGCACAATTTCTTTCACTTTTTCAGGTGTTGCTTTATCACCCAGACTGCTAATTGCATCAATGGCAAATTTTCTAATCTCTTCTTCCGATATATTCAAGGTTTTATTCCTTTATATTCATTTTGAAGAAACAGTAATGTTTTATTAGCAACCTCAAGGTTTCTTTCGACAGCAAACTCCTCGGCATTTTGAATACTGCCTCGATAAAAACGGAACCAGAGCAATCCACCTACAACTATACCGTCAAATACACGTCCAGCACTAATTGAGTTAATTGTCCAATAACCGGAAAGAGCATTCCAGCCCATGGACATAAATCCGGATAACACCTTTCCGGAATATATAGAACCGGCGCCAGGTAAAATATATGAAATTACCTTTGCAAATGTTACAGAAACTTTAGCGCGGTCGGTTTGTTCTGCAAGCTTTTTAAGTTCATGGTTATAGCTGATTTTATCAAACATTTTAGCAGCATTTTTCCAATCATCGGCAAACATATATGCCCAACCTCTCCAGTAATTTGTTTTATCCGTCATGTATTTAAAACGAGGATCTTTATCAATTTCATCACAAAGCTTAAGTGCCCGATCAGTAGTTTTTCTTAAAATATTAGATCTGATGATTTGAATATTTGAATTAAATAATTCTTCATCTTCTAATGTATTGGCACTTGCAATAGAAAAATATTTTATTGCTTCGTCAAACTTACCGCCTGCTTTATAACATTCAGCAATATTATAATTTACTTGGTATTTAATCGCACTTGAGGAATCAAAAAATAGGAGTCGCTTATATTCAGTAATCGCATTGAAATATTGTCCATTATTATAAAGATTATTAGCATAATCAATTTGCAGTTGATTATGTTGAACCTGCGCTTCAATAGAGACGAATAAAAATGTTATTAATATAGTGACCTTTACATTCATTTAGAATCCTAAACCAGGCAAAAAATAATTCCTTTGTTCAAAATAAAGTTTAATGTCACTTTGAAGATTAAATCTAATTCGGGCATTATAAATCTGCGCCGAAGTCGCTGAACCGTATATATTACCGGCGTAAAAGAAAGCGGTAAGACCGGTAAACAACCATCCTCTGAAATTATGATCATTATGAAAATTACTTGCTGCCAGGTAAGCAGAAACAACGGTTGCAATTAATGAAGTTACTCCGTCACCGACTTCTCCTGTATAAAATTTACCGGCCCCTGGAATAACGATTGATAATAAAACAGCAGTAGTTAAACTTTTAGAAGCGGTATGTTTTTTTCTGTAATAATAATCTGCAAGCTTAAAATGAACAGAATCATCAAACGGTCTTAACAAATTAGTTGTATCAGGAAGAAATGAATTATCAAGGAAATAAGCTGCGGAATTTAACCTATCTACCTCTTTTTTAAAGACAACCGGCATATAATTTTCTTTTTCAACTAATTCGTGATAGGTTTTGTAATCATCGTAAAAAAAATGAGATTCATAAAACAGCAAACGTGCTTCTTCGGAAAGTGACGGGTCAAAAAATAGACTCTTAAAATTATCCGCTGCTTCAGAGAAAAGTCCCATTCTATAAAAACATAATGAATATTTGAATCTAACCGTATCGTTATCGAAATTTTTCAGATATTCCTTGTATTCGCCCGATGCACGCAAATAATCACTTTCAGAATACAAATAATTCCCAAATTTTAATCTATTCTTAGGTGAGTATAAATCCTTTTGTTTGACTAAGTTAGTATCATTTTTCAAGTTATTCTGTTTTTTTGCCTTGATCGGGGGTTTGTAATCTAAAGATTGCTGTGCGTGATTATTTCCCGTTATAATCAAAATACATTCTAATATCAGAATTACCGGAAGATTATTTTTACGATTAATTGATTTTAATAATTTGATAAGCAAGAGTAAAACCGTATTAAAATTTAATTTTCTGTGAATTAAGTGTATAATTATAAGGCGGGTCAAAAAACTTCCCGGATTTAATAATAGGGTAATGATTTATATCTTTAAATAAATTCAAGTCACGTGTGAATCTGTCGGCAAACATCAGTCCTCCTTTGAAAATATTTGTTTCTTTTACTGATTGAATAAAGAACGCCGAACATGAGGGATAAAAAGGACAATTATCGCCATCGAGATCAGAGATTAAAAAATAATATATATTCCTCATAAATGATAATATTGTCATCCCAAAAGTTGATTTATCAACTGAGTAATCATGCTGATGGGTTATTGGTAATTCATAAGATATTTGTTTTGCTCCCCATTTCTCTTTATCAGGTTGGGCATGTAACATTCCTATTAAATAAAAAAGAAGCAACAAAAATATTTTCAATTAACAGCCTTACGCAAATTGATCATTTTACGAGTACAACTTAATTTTTCAGCAGTTCCAATGCAATAACAATTCTTTGAATCCCTGATGTCTATTTAATATTATATTAATAACCAAATAAAAACCATAAGCTTTGTCACTAAGCTCTCCCATCGCTATATTTACTACAATGATTAACGAACGAAAAAAAATACAATTAAAAGGATTCACTTTAACCGAGCTTCAGAAATATTTTATTTCAATCGGCGAGCCTAAGTTCAGAGGAGAACAAATATTTAATTGGATGTATAACCGAATGGCGACTGATTTCAGCCAAATGGTTAATGTTCCGAAAGGATTAAGAAATCAACTCATCGAAAATTGCACGCTTCAAACTTTAATTCATTTCGGCACTCAGCATTCGGATACGACGGGAACTAAAAAATATTTATTTAGGACTGAAGATAATAAAAGCATTGAAACTGTTATAATTCCTGATAAAGACAGAAGTACACTTTGCATTTCTACTCAAGTTGGTTGTCCTCTCGATTGTAAATTCTGCGCTACAGGTTTAATGGGATATAAAAGAAATCTTACTTCGGGCGAGGTTGTGGACCAATACCTATTATCTGCAAAGGAAAAAGGGAAAAAAAGTATTACAAATATTGTATATATGGGAATGGGCGAACCTCTGCTTAATTATGAAACAACATTAAAGTCAATAGAAATATTCACTCATGAACTAACAAAAGGATTAAGCCGAACAAGAATTACTGTTTCTACTTCTGGTATCCCGACTAAAATAAAAGAATTAGCCAAAAGCGGTTTAAGAGTCAAATTGGCATTTTCACTTCATTCTGCTTTCGAGGATATTCGGTCTAAAATAATGCCTATAAATAAAAAGTATTCACTTAAAAATAATTTGGAAGCATTGAAATTTTATGCTTCGGAAACAAAAACAAGAATAACATTTGAATACACTATGCTTAAAAATATTAACGATAGAGATGAAGATGTAAAGGCAATTACCAAATTATGCAGTCAGTTTCCTTCAAAAATAAATATCATTCCATTCAATAGTATTAGTCATATGAATCCAGGTGGAATAGCTGCCGAACTTAAACCAACATCTCTTGCTGATATTAATGATTTTGCTGATAAATTGCGCAAAAATAACATAACTGTAATGGTACGTGAAACTCAAGGCGATGATATTACAGCTGCATGCGGTCAATTGGCATTGATTAATAATTAATCCTTGAATGATATGCAGAGTCTTGCCTTTGTTGCTACTCTATAAGTTAGTCAATCCTTTACACCTACATTAATAAAAATGCATTGGATAACTGTAATACATATTGAATGGTCACAAACAACAAGGATTTTTATTTTAAGATATTTTATGCTAATGTTGCGAAACTATAAATATAATATTTACATTATGCAGTTGAATTTGTTATTCGTTATATTTTATTATGTTAAAATTCACAAACAATACTATATATTTATAAATAATTAAAAATACATTTTAGTCTGTTTATTTAATTTATTAATAACCTTGAGGATTCATTTTATTTACATATATTCAAGGGGCTCACAATGAAAAACCACATATTGTTTTTTACATCCTTATTCTTGATAAACCTTTCTCTTATAATTGCTCAGAGTGAAAATTCTAAACCCGAAGAAGTTGCTCAAAAATTTCTTGAATTATATTATTCAGGTGACTGGTTTAATGCAAGCAAACTTTATGGGAATTCTGAACTCGAAGGTCAGATTACATCCATGGTTATGAGGATGGAAACAGATGAAAAATATGTCGATGAAGGCAAATGTGGGTTCAAAATCGATACGTGTTTAATTAATGACAAGAAAGGAACTGCTATTTGTAACTTTACTAAAACATGTACGTTATTAAAGAAACCTAAGAAAAGTCATATTAATTTGAAAAAAGAAGGAGATAAATGGTTAATCGATTACTTATGGGGAAGGGACAAATTTTTCTAAAATGAATATATTTGATAACTAAATTATAATGATCTGCGGCACGTTTGAATTTAATCCATATAACAGAATTATCTAAGATACTATTGACTTACATATGATTATTCTTCTTGCTTTAAATTGTCATGATACATTGCTGAAATAATACATTCCCGCATCAAAATTATACTTTGCGGAGTAAATCCTCAAAAGAGGGGAAAGCTTTATACCGCCTTTGGTAAATTAAAATGGAATATTAATATTTATTTATGAATAAATATAAGCACAATAAATTATTCAGTTTTGAACATAAATCAGAGCCTCTATTACCAAAGCATCTTTTTGTTGTACGAATGCTAAATCATATTAGTTTAGGTATAATATCTATTTTTGTAGCTTTACTAATTGGAGTATTGGGATATCATATAATTGAAGGTTTTAGTTGGATAGACTCTTTATTAAATGCTTCTATGATACTTGGAGGTATGGGGCCTGTTGGAGAATTACATACAAATAGCGGGAAGTTTTTCGCTTCTATGTATGCACTTTTTTCCGGAATTTTTTTCTTAGTTACAGTTGGAATGGTATTAGCCCCGGTCGTACATCGATTATTACATAGCCTTCATCTTAACGATACTGGAGGAGACAATAATTTTTGATCATTGATCATTTGTTTTTTGTACAGTAGTATTTTATTTAACAACAGCAATTGAAAGCCATGAAAAAACTATTTTCTGCAGTTTTATCAATCGGGATATTAACTGCTGTTATACTGCTCATTATAAACAAATGCAGTAAAACTGATCCTAATGAACCGAAAGAATTGACTGCTAATATTTTTCTAATAGCATTTAAAGGTTCAGATCAAACTGGGAAAACTATCGGTTGCGGGGATATTCTGGTCGCTGAATCCAAAAATATTCAATACGAAAAGACTCCACTCGAAGCAATATTAACTGAACTTTTTGCAGAGAATTCAACAAAAGATTTACATAATTTTGTTAAAAGTCCAAGTTTGATCCTTTATCAAGTTACTATCGCGAATGGGAATGCCGATATTTATATGAAAGGAGATTTTGTTATAACAAGTGTTTGTGATAGCGCAAGAATTAAAGAGCAGCTTTTTCAGACAGCAGATCAATTTCCTGATATTAAAAAAATAAATTTTTATATAAATACACAGACCTTAGCGACTTATTTATCTATAGCAAAAAAAGGTTTCAAATAAAAAACTACATGGATTATATCTTTATTGCGTCTATATTTGAAATCAGTTGGGCTATTGGATTAAAATATAGCCAAGGATTTAAGCATGCTCAGCTGCAGGTAAATTACTTGTTTCTTGAGACAATAAAATTATTTAAAAGATGCCCTGTTGTGTGCAGCGAGAAGGTATAATAAATGATAAAACTTACTCATGATCAGATTTCTCAAAATAGAAGCACGATCGAAACACTGCACACGGTAAAAAAACTTCCTGTTTATGTTATTCTAAATAGTATAAGAAGCAGTTATAATGTTGGTTCAATTTTCAGAACATCAGATGGAGTTATGATAGAAAAATTGTTTCTTTGCGGTTATACACCCCATCCGCCAAAAAAAGAAGTACTAAAAACAGCTCTAGGTTCTCAGGAAAGTGTTGAATGGGAATATGTAAAAGATGCTAAGGAAGTAATACTTTTTCTAAAAGAGAAAGGAATTAAAATATGCGGGTTAGAGTTGACAGAATTAAGCATTCCCCATTTCAATCTTAATATAAATGATTTTCCTTTAGCATTGATAGTTGGTAATGAAATATCAGGGGTATCTCAAGAGTTATTGGATTTGTGCGATATTTCGATTGAAATCCCTCAATTCGGTATAAAACAATCATTGAATGTTGCCGTTGCTTACGGAATTTCAGTTTTTGAAATGCGGCGGGTATATAACAATTCTTAAACCACTATTAAAATTGATAGCTTTTTACGCTATATGAATATCCTGATAATGAGCAGACTATCCAAAAACTCCTTTACCTGTTTAAGACCCAGTATAAGTAAAATAGCTCTCACCATTATCTTTTTGATGAATAAGTAAGAGATTTGCTCTGACTAGTTTAATTAATGTTCTTGAAGCCCTTCGTTCTGAAATATTGGCAAGTTTACTTAATTCTTTTACTGTAATTATTTCGTTTTTATCTACATATGCAAAAACTGCTTTTTCTTGATTTCCAATAATATAATTCACCAATGACTTCTCAGTTGTTTTAGTCTGAATTAACTTGATCATTTCTTTACTGGCTAAAATACTTTTGTCATTTACCCGCACATAAACTTGTGCTGTATTTAATTCAATATCCTTTTTATAATCTTGAACACGGTGAGGTTTAATTTTTGATTCTTGGACTTCAACTACTACTATTTCTTTATGTTCAATTTCGAGTGAAGAAATTTTTATTAGAATTGGAGGTTCACAATATTTCAAGGCAGCATCATTAATAAGTTCTATATCGGCTTTTTCACTTTCTACACCATAGATAGATTTATCGTCGTCAACACCAAATAATAAATAACCTCCACGAGTATTAGCAAAAGCTATTATTTCTTTTGCTACTTTTTCGTATGAAGAGAAGCGACGTTTAAACTCAATATCCAGTCCTTCCCCGGATTGTATCATCTTCAATACTTTTTCACGGGTTTTCATTGAAGTTAATTTCGAAGTATTTGCAATGAGTCGATATTTTTTTTAGTTGAATCCTTTTCTATTTTTAACTTATTTAGATTGGGTTTTTTAAGGGATGGAGGAGATTTTTCATTTAATATTTTTAATGAATCAATATTTACGCGTGAGTCTTTAACTATAGGTTGCTTTATTTCTTTTCCTTTACTATCAATTGATTCGGTATTATTATTTGTACCTGCTTTTTGATTAACAGATTGAACTGATTTCAGAGCCTCAGGATTTTCTTTATTTAGTTTATCCTTTTGTTGATTTACAGAATCTTTTTGAACGGATTCCTTATTTTTTTTGTCTGCTTCTGCTTTAAGCTTATCTTTTTCTGTTTTATAAAAAAGGTATTTTCCACTTGCGGCTTTGGCCGGAGCCGAATCAACATATTCTTTATTTTGCAATAAACCGTATTCAACTGCAGCTGAATCATACATTTTTAGATTTTCTTCATATATCAGCCCGCAGTAATAAATCGATTTAGCGGCGTATTTCGATTTTGGGGAATTTTTATAAATTTTGTGAAAGGAATCAATTGATTCAAGATATTTTTTATCGAATGCAAGTTGTTCTGCATCAATATATGCTTTCTCATCGATATCATTTTTCTTAAGGCTAAGATTTTCATCGTCTTTTTTTATAATTCCTAATTTATGACCCGCTGCTATTCTTACAGGATCTTTTTCAAAATTATTATAGACATATTTGAACATACTGTCAGCTTTAACTGAATCGTTCCTAGTTTCATAATAAGTACCAAGTGCAAACATCGTTTGAGGCGTAACGGGTTTATTCGGATACTCTTTTAGAATTTTTTTGAAGTAAATAAAAGCAGAATCGGGTGCATCTAATTCAGAATAAAAAAGACTGCCTATATCGTAAAGATTTTGTGATATCATTATATGAAGAGAATCACTACTGCTGCTCAGTTTTTTAGGTTTTTTATATATTCCCCTCGCAATTAGTAAAATTTGTGGTTCCACATATTTTTGCGATCTGTTTCTCCTTGATTTCAAATCATCTTGCTGTTGAATATATATTTTATTTACCTGATCAAAAGAATAGCTTTGAGAGGATGGTCCCTTACGAGTATCAATATTTTTAAGTGAGTCGATCAGCTTATTGATTTTGTCCTCATACTGACGGTAAACAAGTAAATAATCTACCGAATCCTGATAAAAATATTGAGGTTTGTCGCGATAAATAATCTGCATGCTGTATTCGTTTTGCTGAATTTTTAGATTAAAATAATTTGTAATAATTTTAGAATTTCTCTCGGCATCCAATTTAATATCTTTTGGAATATTTGCTAAGGTCGCCTTATTATAGTACTTAAAAGAACTATCATAATCATGGTATACCTTTTCATAAATATCGGCAATTTTCATACAGGCAATGCCGCCGGATTGGTTTAATCTATATGTTGTATCAACATCTTTAAAAATTACCAAGGCTTTTTCAGGTTGTTTTTTCTCATAATAGTTTTGCCCAAGTTCAATTAATATTCTATCAAGTTTATCTTTAAATTTACCTTGATATCGCATAGTTTCAAATATTTTCGCGCTTTCATCTATCTTACCTAGTTTTTTCATTAGTCGCGCTGATTCAAAACGGGATTCAAATTCAATATCAAATGTAGGCGAAAAATTAAGAGCTGCATTAAATGAATCCAACGCGTTTTTACTATCATCAATTAGAATATATATCTTCCCAAGTTCATAATTTACTAAAGCATTTATTTCATCATCTTTTGAGACTTTCAAATAATCGTTGCATTCATCTATAGCTTTTTGATAGTCCAATCTGTAAATCATAAATCCTATCTTTGCAATAGAAGCGTCCATATATATTTTATCATTTTTCGCTTTGATTGCATCGGTTTTAACTTCATCGATTAATTTCAGTCCTTCATCAAAATTTCGCAATTGAAGATAAGTTTTAGCCAGCCAAAGTTTATTTTCCAAGGAATATTTAGTCTCACCTAGCCCTGCAAGTTCAGTAAATTTTCTTTGAGCTTTTGGATATTCACCTTGATAAAATAGCGCCTTACCTGTCATGAACAGAGCATCATCGAAATAAGATGAATTCTTTTCATACTGAAGAATTTTTGAACATTTTTCTATCACTTTGTTAAGATCGGAAAGTTGTGCAGTACCTGTTTGAGAAGAATTATTTGTCTGCGTCTGGATTTGCGTGGAATTTTGAAAATTTTGAGAGTTTTGAAAAGTTTGAGAATTTTGAAAAGTTTGAGAATTTGGAGAGTTGCTATTTGCCCCAAATTTCTGCTGTTCATCCTTGAAAGCGAAAATATCTTTCTTCTTTTTTAAGATATCCTCTTCAACTTGATCAAAAAGTGTCTTAGCATTGTAATAAGTATTAAAATATACTGTGAAATCTCTCCACAAACCGCAGCTTGTGATTAAGAGACTCAAGAATAAAAGGATAACGGCATAAAATGCTTTTTGAATTTTCATAGGAATTATGTTCCCTAAGGATTGATTAATAAATTTTACTCAATTTTATTATTGAGCAATTAAGCAAGAGAAATTAGCATTGTAAAAATATATCTATGCTTTCTCCATCCTTAGGTTTAAAGTGCACTTGGACCGGATTCATCTGTTCTAATTCTGATGACATCTGAAATATCAGAAATAAAAATCTTTCCGTCTCCGACTTGTCCGGTTTTAGCTGTTTTGAGAATTGCATCTATTACTTTTTCGGCAACTGAATCATCAACAACAATTTCAATTCTGATTTTAGGAACAAATTCTATTTGATATTCACTTCCCCTGTAAGTTTCTTTATGTCCTTTCTGTCTACCGTATCCTCTAACTTCTGTTATAGTCATACCTCTTATATCTTCTTCAAGTAAAGCTTCTTTTACATCATCAAGTTTGAATGGACGAATTATGGCTTCAATTTTTTTCATAGTTTAGTCATTCTCAAATCAGCTGCTTTTGCCATGGCAATTTTTGAATTTCTTTCCACTTCCGCAAGGGCAAGGATCATTCCTTCCTACTTTTTCTTCTACACGGACAGGTTGATGTTTTCCTTTGATTTCACTATTTTCTTCGGATGATGAACGCAATCCCATATTATCTGCAGCATCTTTAATAGTATTAATGCGTTGTGCGGATGCAGTTTTTCTAGCTTGAACTTCATTAGGTGCCTGTGGCCAGAATTTGAAACAAAATGTAACAACTTCATCCCTGATTTGATCAAGCAGACTAAGAAAAAGAGTATATGCTTCTCCTTTATATTCAAGTAAAGGATCTTTTTGGCCGTATGCACGCAATCCGATACCCTCTTTTAAATCATCCATTTCGCGTAAATGCTCTTTCCACTTTTCATCAATTACATTAAGAACAGCATATCTTTCAAGTCTGGCCATCAATTCGCTTCCAAGCATTTCTTCTTTTCTTTTATAAAATTCCTGCACAGCTTCGGTTATTTTCTCTTTTAATCCTTCTTTACCTAATTTTTCAAATGTTTCTGAATCTATTTTGAAATCAACTAATAAACCCTGCAGAAGTTCTTCATGAATTTTTTCAACATTACCTTCGTCGTAATATTTTTCTAGAATTCCGCTGATAAATTCATCCAAGTATTCAAATACTTCGCTTTTAAGTCTTTCACCTTCAAGAGCTTGCCTTCTTCTAGCATAAATAACCTCACGCTGCTGATTCATAACATTGTCATACTCAAGCAGACGTTTTCTTATAGCAAAATTATTCTCTTCAACTTTTTTCTGTGCACGTTCAACTGATCTAGTAATTAACGGATGCTGAATTGCTTCGCCATCCTCCATACCCATTCTGCCCATAACATTAGTAATTCGATCACTGCCAAATAACCGCATAAGGTCATCTTCAAGGGAAATATAAAACTTGGTAGTTCCCGGGTCACCTTGTCTTCCCGATCGACCTCGTAACTGTCTGTCAATTCGTCTGGATTCATGTCTCTCTGTACCAAGAATGTAGAGACCTCCGACATCTGTGACACCCGCCCCAAGTTTTATATCAGTACCTCTACCTGCCATATTTGTAGCTATTGTTACTGCCCCCGGCTGACCGGCGAAAGCAATGACTTCAGCTTCACGTTGATGTTGTTTAGCATTAAGAACATTATGCGGAATTCCCTGTCTTTTCAGCATTCTGCTAATTGTTTCTGATACGTCTACACTAGTCGTTCCAACAAGAACCGGACGTTTTTGTTCTCGTAATTCTTTTATCTCCTCAAGCACGGCATTATATTTCTCTCGTTTCGTTTTGTAAATGGCATCATCTTCATCATCCCTGACAACCGGTTTATTTGTAGGTATAACAATTACTTCCAGCTTATAAATCTCATAAAATTCACCTTCTTCTGTTTCAGCCGTACCTGTCATTCCGGCGAGTTTTCTATAAAGTCGGAAATAATTCTGAAGAGTAATAGTCGCTAGTGTTTGTGTATCGCGTTCAACTTTAACATTTTCTTTAGCTTCAATTGCCTGATGCAGCCCGTCGGAATATCTTCTGCCTGGAAGAACGCGGCCAGTAAATTCATCAACGATTGCAATCTTGCCGTCTTCGGTAATTACATATTCATCATCCTTTTCAAAAAGAGTATAAGCTTTTAACAACTGATTAAGAGTGTGAATCCTATCTGATCTTTCTGAATATATATGATAGAGCTCGTCTTTTCTTTTTAGCACTTCGGCTGGAGTCATAGACGGATTATTTTCAATCTTACTGATCTCTGTTCCCAAATCGAGCAATACAAAAAATTCTTTCCCCTCTGAAGATCCGGCAGAAAGTTCTTCTCTGCCCTTTTCAGTTAAATCTATCTGATTCTGTTTTTCATCTATTGCAAAATAAAGTTCTTCATCAATCTCAGGCATCCGTTTTGCATTTTCCCTCAGAAAATCAAGTTCCGTTTGTTGCATAAGTTTTTTGTATTCCGGTTCAGAGAATAATTTCATAAGCACTTTATTTTTCGGGAATCCGCGCTGCGCTCTTAATAAAAGAATTCCAGCCTGCTCTCTATCTTTTGAATCGGATGATTTTAACAACTGATCAGCTTCTTGAATAATTGATGCAACAAAATTTGATTGTTTTCTAAACATTCTTTCTACACGAGGTTTCATCTCATCAAATTTGTGCTCTGTTGAACCAACTGGTCCTGATATTATAAGAGGAGTTCTTGCTTCATCAATCAGCACCGAGTCAACTTCATCAACAATTGCAAAATTATGCTTACGCTGTACACAATATTCTTTTGCACTCGCCATATTATCACGGAGATAATCAAATCCAAATTCATTATTAGTGCCGTAAGTGATATCACAATTATACATTTTAACACGCTGATCCGGATCCATGGTATTAAGAATGCAACCGACTGTCAGTCCGTGGAATTTAAAAATCTCACCCATCCATTCGCTGTCGCGTTTCGCCAGATAATCGTTTACCGTTACTAGATGTACTCCTCTACCTGTTAATGCATTAAGATACATTGGAAGTGTAGCGACAAGAGTTTTTCCTTCACCTGTAGCCATTTCAGCAATTTTACCCTGATGCAGTACAATTCCTCCAACAAGCTGAACATCATAAGGAATCATTTCCCATGTAATTTTATTTCCTGCAGCATCCCATGATTTCCCGCATAAACGCCGGCAGGTATCTTTAACTATCGCAAATGCTTCTGGTAATAATTCATCAAGGATTTCGTCATATCTTTCATTTAATTCTTCTTCCAACTTCTCTATTTCATCATATATAGCATGTTTTTCTTCTGTTGATTGAATTTCCTGTAATTTTGCTTTTTGTTCTTCGAGTGGGTTTCTGATATCGACTGTTGCATCAAGAATTCTTTGTTTCAACTCCGTAGTTTTATCGCGAAGTTCTGAATCAGTCAAAGTTTGCAGTTTTTCGAATTCAGCATTTATTTCATCAATAATCGGCCAAATCTCTTTAGTAGCTTTTTCATTTTTATCACCAAAAATCTTCTTTAATAACGGTTTGAACATCAATTTCTCCTAAATTTTCAACAAAGAAAGTTAAACAATGGGGTTCTGAAATGCAATGAAACTGCAGTTATCCGCTTATTTATGGACTTATTTCAAAAATGTTAATTAAATATATAATTAAATTATATTATTACTCAATTGTACAATAATTTTCAATCTATGTGTAAAATAATTCCCAATAACCAGTTAAAAATTTTCAACTGTAGTATTAATTACTTATAGTGCGATTTAAATTAACTTGAATTATTTTCGCGATTGAAACCGAGGAAAGGATTTGAATCAACAAATTAGGAAATTTGAATTTTCACCTGGATTTATTAAAAAACTAATCGATTTAACGGAAGGATTAGTTACTTCTGGTATTTTTGAGAAAGTTCTGGTTGCATTTGAAACTGAAGCCGCTAAATATTATTTCACATCGTCTTCAGAAGCTAATTTATTAAGAATTTTATCTTCTGTTTACGACAAATCATTTTTCTTTAATGAAGCCTCAAGATATCCTCATCATACCGATATTTTAATTGCAATTTCTTCTAGCAGCAATTATTTAACCGACATTATAGTGCGCAACCCTGAATATCTTCATCAAATATTCGATCAAAATTATCTATCTGAAAATATCTTAGAAGAAAAACTGAAAAAAGAAATCACTGAAGGCGCAGCACGCTTTAAAACATTATCAGCTCAAATGAACTATCTCAGGCAGATTAAGAAAAGATATATTCTTAAAATCGGATTGAGTGATATTCTCGGTTTAAATGAATTATTAAATGTCACAAAACAACTTTCCATTCTTGCCAGGGTACTCAATGAAACCGTATTTAACGTCAGTTACAATGAAATTCTGAAAAAATATAATCTTGGCTCATTAATCCGAAAATTTTGTATGTGTTCGCTTGGAAAACTAGGTGGCAATGAATTAAATTATAGCTCGGATGTTGACCTAATTTTGTTTTATGATTCAGATGAAACTCTTCCGGGTACCGACAAAGAATATCGGGAAATTCTATCGGAAGCTGCACAATTATTTGTCAGGCTTTCTTCAGATATTACCGATGGGGGCTATGTTTACCGTGTTGATTTCCGCTTGCGTCCGGACGGGAAATATTCACCTCTATGCTGCCCTATAACAGATTATACAAAATATTATGAAATCAGAGGTGAAGACTGGGAAAGACAAATGCTAATTAAATTGGGTTTCGTGTGTGGGGATTTAGAACTTTATAACCGATTCAGTAATTTTATACAGCCCTACGTTTATCCTTCAACTTACTCTTCTTCGATCAAAGATAAGATAAAAAAGATGAAGATGAATATCGAGCTGCAGCATAAAGAAATTGAAAATGTAAAAACTTTTTGGGGAGGAATTCGCGATATAGAATTTTCTGTTCAAGCCCTTCAACTGTTAAACGGAGGAAGGTTAAAACAAATTAGAACCGGAAATACTTTGGAAGGAATTGAACTATTAAATTCAAATAGACTCTTACAAAATAATGAAAGCAAAATATTTACTGAAGCATATATTTTTTACCGCCGGATTGAGCACTTTCTACAGCTTATGAATGACCAGCAGACTCATCTTATTCCGAAAGAAAATGAACAGTTAAATAAACTTGCTGTTTTTCTTGGATTGGAATCAACCGATAATTTCCGTGATAAAATTAATAATTATCGTCAGGAAGTAAGAAAGATATATAATGAAATTCTCAAGTCTGATGATAACGAAACTAATCTTGATGGAATTAATACGATTAAATTTAAGGATATGAATAAAGCCGAAAAAAATATAAAATTCTTAAGAAGTGGTACGGGAATTATTGACAGAAAAGAATTTGATGCCAGGACGATCGAATCATTCACTAAAATTGAACCGCTAATCTTGAATTTTCTGAAAAGCTCAAAAGAACCGGACAGAGTATTGGAAAATTTTGTCAAGATAATTCGGACAACAAGATTCCCTTCAATTTGGTATAATGAATTCATCAACTCAAACTTTTTAATTCATTTCCTTAAAATATGTTTATACTCTCAAAGAGCTGTTGATTTGTTCGCGACAAATAAAATACTCGAAGAAGACTTTATATCGCGAAAAGCATTTATTAAAAATTTCAAGGATGAAATTCATTCATTAAGTACGGAAGAAATGGTATTTATAATTGCGGTTCAATTCGCTCTAAAGTTAATTGATTCTAAAAAGGCAGCTGAGGTTTTATGCTTGGTAATAAATCATAAGTTGAATCAGCTATGTTCTGAAATGAAATTTAATTATAAATATTGTTTATGCGGTCTTGGAAGTTATGGCGCCGAAAATATGAATTTTGCCTCGGATATCGATCTGGTTGTTTTAGTAGAAGATATTCAGAAAGGAAAGGACTGCCAAAAAGATTTTCAAGTATTTTTAAGCAAAGCAAAGGAAATACTCAAACCTTTCGAAGTTGATTTCCGTTTGAGACCCGAAGGACAAAGTTCTCCGCTAGTATGGGATCTTAAAAATTATAAGGAATATTTAAATAAACGAGCACGTATTTGGGAGTTCCAGACGTTGCTTAAATTGCGATTTGTACATGGAGATTCCGATTTATTCAAAGAATTTCAATCATCTATTTTTACTAAAGTTCAAGGTCTGGACAAAAGTTATATACATTACGAAATAAAAAAAATGTATAATTCCGTTAATCAGCAGTTAATACGTACCGGGGACAAAACATTTCATATTAAAAAAGATAGAGGCGGTGGTCTTACTGTTGATTTTCTCATTCAATATATTTGTTTAAAGGATATCAAATTATACAAGCGATTATCAGGTAAAAGCGTCCGTAAAATAATTTTATTGTTAAAAAATAAATTAGGGGATGAAGATTCTATTTCCTTAAATGCAAACTTCAATTTCCTGAAGGACCTAGAATTAGCAATACAAAACATTTTTAATACAAATCAAGGAATCGTTCATTCCAATCAGGAAAAAAGAATTCTGATTGCAGATTTTCTGAAAATGAAGGATGCAAATGAACTTGATAGAAAAATCATTGAAGTAATCAAACTTAATAATATACTTTATGAAAAATTTGTTAACAGCGATAACAGGAGTAACTAGAAAATATTACGCGGGACTAATTTCCTTTTTTGTTTTTATTGTATACGTGTTCACTTTAGCTCCCGGTGTTGTGGAAATTGACTCCGGTGAGCTTGCCTCGGTGCAGTCAACTCTAGGTATTGCCCATCCTACCGGTTATCCTCTATTTACTATGATCGGACATTTATTATTAAAAATACCTTTGCCGTTTTCAATAATTTATAGAACTAACCTATTCGCCGCTTTGTGGTGCGCTCTCGGCATCTGGATTATAATAAAATCTATAACTCTTTTTCTAAACAATATGAATTTTGCCGGTGAAACAAAATTAAAACCGAAACAGAAAAAAAATGCAATACAGATTATTACTGCAGCAAACGAAAATTCAAAGGAACACATTCTTCTTTCAGCAATATGTGCAGGATTGATTCTTGCCTTCAGTAAAACGTTTTGGGATCAGTCAAATTCCGTTGAAGTTTATTCTCTTCAGATTTTTCTCATCGGTTTAATTATCTTTGTAACATTAAAAACTTATTTCTCGGCTATTAATAAATTAACCGATTGGTGCTTATTCGGTTTAGTCCTAGCGCTTGGTTTTTCAAATCATATGACAACCCTGTTATTATTGCCGCTGCCGGCCATCCTTTTTTTTCAGAAAGAGAAATTCTCTTTAACTGCGGTTAAAAAAATCTTTTTCTCACTTGCCGTATTCATCCCGGTGATGATGATTATCTACTCATATTTACCGATTAGAGCCTCCCAGAACCCTGTAATGAATTGGGGTAATCCCGTAAATATTGATAATTTCCTGAGACATGTTTCAGGAAAACAATATCATGTATGGCTTTTTGCATCCATGGAGGCAGCAAAAAAACATCTTGGAGATTATTTAGCCGGGTTTCCATCAGAATCAGGTTATATCGGAATGATGGCAGGCTTCATAGGAATATTTTTTTCATTCAAAAACAATAAAAAACTCTTCAGCGCTTTAACCTTAACATTTTTATTTTCTGTTCTATATTCCATAAACTACGATATTGCTGATTTGGCCTCCTATTTTGTCACTTCATACATTATTTTTTCTTTCTTCATAGCATTCGGATTGATCAAATTAATTTCCTTTTTACGGGATAAATTCAAAAAAGAAATTCCGGTTACAGCAGTTATAATCGTTTTTTCATTTTTGCCGTTGGCATTGAACTATGCCGATGCAGATGACAGTGATATTCATATATTTGATGATTACACACGTTCAATATTGAACAAAGCAGATAAAAATTCTATTCTCTTTAGTTATCAGTGGGACTACTTTACGGCAGCAACATATTATTTTCAGAATGTTGAGAATTATAGAAAAGATGTAATTGTTATTGATAAGGAATTGTTGCGCCGTTCCTGGTATTATAATCAGTTAAAAAGAAATCATCCCGATTTATTCGGCAATATGGAAACCGAAGTTTCTAATTTTTTAACCGCTGTCAGACCATTTGAACTCGATGAGCAATATGATTCAGGTACAATTGAAAGCTGCTACCGGGCAGTAATGACAAACCTGATTTCTACTAATATTGATAAAAAAAGTTATTATATAGGACCTGAATTATTCCAGAATGAAATGCAGCGGGGAGAGTTTTCTCTTCCGCAGGGATATAAATTAGTTCCGGATCTTTTCTTATTCAAAGTTTCTAAAGGAAATGAATATGTTCCGGCGCCTGATCCCGACTTTAATCTTAGGTTGCCTAATAAGCATAACCATTATATAGATTTTATTGAGAATGCTGTCGGCAGCATGCTAACTTACAGAGCATATTATGAATTGCAATTTAAAAAGCCTGAACGCGCTAAAATATATATAGATAAGATAAAAAAGGATTTCCCTGATTTTCAATTACCAGCCGACCTGGCTAACAGATAACTTGTAAACCTATATCAGCAGAACTAATTCCGGTTCCCGGCGGGTTAGTTCGGAACATTTGGAAGAACTAAACTGAGATGGGGTAATAAAACAGTATAAAGTACCCACATTGTAATTCCAACTGTCACAGGTACCATAAAATTATCATCAGCCCATTCACCTGAAATATTTTCGGCAATAGCTCCGATAACAACTGCAATAATTGCGATTAAAAATTCGGTGGAATTCCCAACAATCTTAGGTGTGAACATTACTACAATGCAGGAAAAAACAATAAATGCAAGAGTCCCTTCTAAACTCTTAAACAGAAATTTAGTTTTGCCAAATTTTCTGCCTATTAATGCTGCCGCTATATCTCCTACTATAAGTATTGCAAATCCAGTAATAACAAAAATTTTAGGGAACAGGAATATTACAACGGTAGCAGAAATCAGAACATAAGTTGCGCCGTTGAGATTCTTTTTCTTTTCGTCACGTTCATGTTTACGCATTATAAAACCGAAAATCTTGTAAATAAATGAAGCCAGCGGTTTATGAAAATATCTTCCGTAATCTATTGCGAGTGAGAATAAAGTAAAAGGAACCAGAATCATAAGAGCCAGTTCTTTTGTAATGAAATAGTAAACTATGGGGATTGAAAGAGAACTCAGGTGAATTAGTTTTCGGTATAATTCACTCTTGTAATCTATTGTTCCACGTTCAGATGCTGTCATTATTTTTATCGGAATTTTCCAGTGATCTCTTTTTTTTCTCCTCTAACAAAGCCTGCACATGTTCCGGAATCTGGGTTTCATCAGTTTTAGTTAAATCAGCTCCATTTCTTTTTACAGGAGGCAGTACTTCACCGTGCATAATTTTTTCAATTTCATCCGAATCGAGAATTTCTCTTTCAAGCAATTCACTCGAAAGTTTATTCAAAAGTTCCAGATTATCGGCAAGAATTTTATCTGCACGATCCATGCAATCAATAATAATCTTTTTAATTTCGTTATCAATATCCTGAGCCGTTTGTTCGCTGAAATCCTTATGCTTGGTAATTTCCCGTCCTAAAAATATTTCCTGATCCTTTTCACCGTAAGCAATCGGTCCAAGTTTTTCACTCATGCCCCATTCGCATACCATTTTACGGGCAATATTAGTTGCTTTTTCAATATCATTTCCGGCTCCTGTAGTGAACCGGTTAAATGCAATTTTTTCAGCTGCTCTACCGCCCAAAGCATAAGTAATCATAGCTTCCAGATAGTCTTTTGCATAAGTATGTTTCTCATCAACAGGCAGGTATGTAGTAACGCCAAGAGCTCTGCCGCGAGGAATAATTGTTACTTTATGAACAGGGTCGGCTTCCGGAATCATTCGTGCGACCAGCACATGACCTATTTCATGATAAGCAGTTATTTTTTTCTCTTCCTCGGATATAATCAGACTCTTGCGTTCCATACCCATCATTACTTTATCCTTGGCTTCTTCAAAATCTTCCATTGATACATTTTTTTTATTCTTTCTGGCTGCAAGAAGAGCTGCTTCATTTACCATATTTGCAATCTCAGCACCTGCTAGTCCCGGTGTGCCTTTTGCCAATACACTTAAATCAACATTCGTTGCAAGCGGTATCTTCCTTGTATGGACTTTTAAAATACCTTCTCTACCTTTAACATCAGGGCGGTCAACAACAACCTGTCTGTCAAATCTTCCCGGTCTTAATAATGCCGGATCTAAAACATCGGGTCTATTGGTTGCGGCAATAATTATTACTCCGCTGTTTTGTTCAAAACCATCCATTTCAACAAGTAGCTGATTTAAAGTCTGTTCACGTTCGTCATGACCACCGCCTAAACCGGCGCCTCTATGACGTCCTACAGCATCAATTTCATCTATGAAAATAATACAGGGTGCATTTTTCTTTCCCTGGTCAAATAAATCGCGTACCCTGCTGGCACCAACTCCTACAAACATTTCAACAAAATCAGCGCCGCTGATTGAGAAAAACGGAACACCTGCCTCACCTGCAACTGCACGAGCAAGAAGTGTTTTGCCTGTACCCGGAGGGCCTAACAATAATACTCCACGAGGAATTTTTCCGCCAAGCTTCTGAAACTTTGTCGGTTCGCGTAAAAATTCAATAATTTCTTCAAGTTCCTGTTTAGCTTCATCTGCGCCTGCTACATCTTTGAATGTAACTTTAGTTGCGGATTCTGATATCAGTTTTGCTTTACTCTTACCAAAATTAAAAATACCTCTGGTACCTCCTCCACCTCCGCCAGCCTGCATTCTTCTGAAGAAGAACATCCAAACAGCAAGAATTAAAATCCATGGAATAAAACCGAGAAGTACCGTAAGCCATTCATTTGATTCTTTTACAAATGTGAATTTTATATTTTTTTCTTTCCAGATTTTAATGCTTTCGGTAATTAACGTCTGATCAAAAGTAACGGTGAATTTCTGAACATCTATATAAGCATTGTTACTTGGAATTTTTTCTTTTTGTAATAAAGTGCCTTCGAGTTTATAATCATTCGCGTCGGACTTAATTATTTTAATATCCTGAATCTTATTGGCATTTAAGAAACTCTCATAAACATCATAATTAATTTCTGTTGTACTTGAATTTCCCGCACGCATGTACTGCATAACAATAACCGCAAGAATTACAACAGCGCCCCAACTAAAAACAGTTTTAATGATTTTCGACCAATCAAAATCACCATCCGGTTTGGGATTCCCGCCCATTCCTTTTTTAGGTTTAGGCGGAGTAGGTTTATTATCTTCATCTTCTAAATACATTTTACTATCAAATTCTTTCATTTAATTATTCTTCCTTATTCGCTTAATACAAAAATTGACCTTAGGTTTCGATATTTTTGAGCATAATCCAAACCGTAGCCAATTACAAATTTATTAGGAATTTTGAATCCAATATAATCAATTTTGATCTCATATTTCAGGCTCTCAGGCTTCATCAGAAGAGAAACAATTTTTACACTTGCCGGTTTATGCTCCCTAAGCAACCTTACTATGTACTCCATAGAAAGCCCGGAATCAATAATATCTTCAATAAGAACAAGGTGACGGTCCTTAATATCCGCATTCATGTCCTTTAAGAGTTTTACTCTTCCCGATGATATTTTTTCATCGCCATAACTAGATAATTTGAAAAAATCCATTTCACAATCAATGGTAATATTTTTCATCAGGTCCGACATAAACATAAATGCGCCGTTTAATATCCCAATGAAAATAGGTAACTTTCCAATATAATCTTTTGAAATTTCCTTACCCATTTCAGCAATTCTTGATTGAATATCTTCTTCAGACAAAAATGTAACAAATTTATCCGTTCCTATTTCAATTATTTCTTTGTTGACTGTTTTTACATCATCCATAGTTTTAGAATCTTTTTAGTTTTAGAATTTACTTTAAACCGTTCATCCATTCTTAAACCAACAACCCATACAATATGGTTCCTATTAGTCAAAACAAATTGTTCCTTTTTCTTTAAAGACGAGATCTTACAATTAGTAAGAAAATCTGAAACAGTTTTGAATTGCTTCATACCAAAAGGTTGGAATTTATCGCCATCTTTCCATTTCCTTAGAATAAATTTCCCTTTAATTTCATCAGACGATATATATTCAATACCTTTACTTAGGCTAAATTTGACGTCTTTTTTTAAAATTTGTTCTATTCCAACCGTAATTCCGCATAATGTAACAATGCTTCCGGTTTTTAGTTCAGCCCTCTGATCAGATATTTTTATTTTTTTTTCTACACGGATTGAATCATCTTCCCTTACAGCTATATATTCATCCTTAAGCTGAATCAGTTTTCCTTTCTGCATTTCAATTAGAGAATTAATCTTTAAATAATCATCATATTCGAAATCAATTTTAAGATACTTTTTGAATACGAATCTCAGGATTTCGCCCGGTATTTCACCGTCAAACATATCCGCCAATAAAAGAGGGATATTTACGGAACCGGAATTATGAGTAATATATTCTGCCGCAATATGATTTACGAGTTTTTGAATCAGATTAAGTGCGCTTTCAAAATTTTTAGAAGTTCGGAACATAGCATCATCTATCCGGGGATTTAATTTATTCATTAACTCTGGTAGAATCCTGTTCCTTAAAAAATTCCTTTTGAAATCATCGGATAAATTTGAAGAATCAATTCTGTACGGAATATTATTGCTGATAAGATATTCAAGAATTTCTTTTTTTGATAAGCACATTAAAGGTCGGATTAAATTATCTCTGACAATCGGGATTCCAGTTAACCCCGATAGTCCTGTACCTGTAAACAGATTTATAAGAATAGTTTCTGTATTATCGCTTTGATTATGCGCGGTCACTATTTTATTACAGCGGAATTCTTTAACTGCAAAAGAAAGATTCTTATAACGTAGAACTCTTGCTGACTCTTCAATAGACAGCTTATTCCTTTTCGCATAGTTTTTTACATTCAGTTTTTTGGCTAAAAACCGGATATTTAATTTCTTGCAGAATTCTTTAGCAAATTTTTCATCATCATCTGATTCTTTTCCGCGCAGACCATGATTAAAATGAATTGCAATTAATGTGATTTTATATTTAAGACGGAAGGCATTAAGAAATGAAAGGGCGAAGACTGAATCGGGGCCTCCGCTGAGAGCAACCATAATTCTGTCGCCGGTATTAATCAATTTATAATGATTAATAAATCGTAAAACCTTCTGTTCAATACCTTTCATTAAAAATAATCCGCTAATCCAAAAAAAAGGAAAGTCTCACAAGAGACTTTCAGTAAAAATTTGTTATCAAATTCATAAATATTATTCAATCTCCAATACCTGGAACTTTATCATACCGGCCGGCACTTTTGCCTGGACAACTTGACCTTCTTTAGTAGCCATTAATGACTGACCAACAGGAGACGAAATTGAAATCTTTCCCAGATCAATATCGGCTTCTTCCGGTGAAACCAAAGTATATTTATAAATTTTCGAATTATTCAAGTTCTTCACTGTGAGTTTTGAAAGAATATGCGCCTGATCTTTGGGCATAGAAGAAACATCAATTACTCTAGCGCGAGAAAGCATTTCTTCGAGTTTACTGATTCTAAGTTCCATCAGACCCTGTTCTTCTTTAGCTGCGTCATATTCGGCATTTTCAGAAAGGTCGCCATGGGAGCGGGCTTCGGCAATTTTTTCAGCCATTGCTTTTCGTCCGTGGGTTTTAAATTCAGTCAAATCCTTCTCGAGTTCTCTAATCCTCTCTTTGCTTAAGTAGACAAAATTTGTCACTTTAAAGCTCCTTATTAATCCTTGATAAAAAAAATAGCCACTGCATTTCCGCAGTGGCATCCAAAACATAATAAATTTTAATATAGTTTTCAACCAAATCGCGACCTAACTTGTGAAATTGATGGTTGTCTTTAAATCCCCTTTATTGAAGAATTGTTCTTTTTTTATTGTTGAATTGTTGAATCGTTGAACTGTTGAATTGTTTACTTAAGATATTTACTTTACTCAATTAATTAAACAAATAAACAACCATTCACCCCATTCACTATTCACTATTCACCTTTGACCTTTCTCACTTCAACAGTATCAGTTTCTTAGTCTCAGAGAATGAACCGGAATCCATTCGATAGAAATAAATTCCGCTTACTAACTTACCTGCATCAAAATTAACTTTGTAATTTCCAACCTGCTTATTCTCATTTACCAGTACCGCAACTTCCCTTCCTAATAAGTCATAGACTTTTATTTTTACAAATCCTGATTTTGGAACTGAGTAACTTATAACCGTACTTGGATTAAATGGGTTAGGGTAGTTTTGTAAAAGAGAAAATTCACCCGGTACCTGATTTGAATTTACACCCGTAACAATTGGTGAAGGTGAAGTTATCTCACTTAAAGGGCGGCGCCAAACACCGCTGGCAATAGTTCCTGCAAAGAGATATGTATTATCTGAAGCAAAAGAATAAACTGTTGAATTTGGGAAACCAAGATTTGCCGAAGTCCAGTTTGCACCATTGTCAATTGAATGAAAAACGCCATTGCCGTCGGTTCCAATAAAAAGATTTGAACCTTGCATTAAAATTGCATTCACATAAGCATATTCAGGAAGTCCGTTATTTTTCAGATATGCCGTAATTCCGTCATCAGGAGAATAAATTACTCCTGCATCCGATCCTGCAAAAAGGTTATTCCCGTCATCAAACATACATTTAATATATGCTCCGTTAAGAGCGGAATTTACATTTACCCAATTTGCGCCGTTATTTGAAGATAGAAATATCCCGTCACCATATGATCCGGCAAAGATATTGCTTGTATCTTTAATTGCAAATGCATTTATATTTTTGTCCAATCCGGAATTAATAAAATTCCAGGTTTTACCTTTATCTCTACTCAGATATACACCATTTGAAGTTCCTGCATAAATGGTCGAATTAATAACATACAAAGAAAAAACATTTGTATTTATTGTTTGAGTTGAATTAACACTATTCCATGTTTTTGTATTTAAATCATATAAATAAATTCCATTAAATGTCCCGGCAAATAAATCGGAACCCATTAATGCAAACGAATAAATATCAAAACAGTTAAGTCCCTGATTTATGGCATTCCATGTCGTACCTTGATCAGTTGAAAGAAATATTCCGTCTTTATAAGTACCTGCATAAATATTCGCATCCTTAACAATAAGACATTGAATCGCGCTGTTTGCCGGTCCGTATGTTTGATGCCATTGGGCTTGGAGACTTCCCATTCCCAGTAAAATAATAATTGTAATAAAAAGAATTAATCGATTCATGTTAGTTCTCTTTTTTTAATGTAGTAAAGCTAAAAAACTTTAATTTTTTATTTTTTCCGATACCCATAACTTGTTTAAATAAACTTACAACAATTTCTATTGAGTATAAATTATAAATAAATTTAAACTGTTCAAAACAATTTTTAATGACCGGTTTTGGTGACATTCAAATTGCAAAATAAACATGTCAAAAGTCAGGCCAATAACCATGAATTAATTCAATTATTAATTTATTTAATCTCATTGCTGTTTTTGTATAATCGACTAATAAATTAATTTTTTGAGACTCATTTGGAAAAGTAAAAATAAATAATAACCAAACTTGGCCGGTAATTTTTACATTTATTATCATACCAGGAATTATTATTTTATATAAATAGAATTTTGAAAATTTATTGATTCAATTCAAAAAACAAAGGATTTGTCTTAAAAAGAACTTAATTTAAAAATCCCTCCTTTTAGAACAAAGATAATCATTCATACTGAGACCATAAGTATTTCTTTTAATATAATCC
>Ga0182027_10002623_pt1 | contig 28991 bp, 17 predicted proteins | sample 712E1DmetaG_FD_121300 | JGI IMG/M metagenome (GOLD analysis project Ga0182027, IMG submission 121300) | Permafrost microbial communities from Stordalen Mire, Sweden - 712E1D metaG (Illumina Assembly) | ecosystem: Environmental > Terrestrial > Soil > Wetlands > Permafrost | place: Sweden...
AAACCTGTTGGAATGGGCAAATTCACAAAGAGGAAAAATATTGTTTAAACCTGTGCCAATAAAACTGAGTGAACTTCTTGTTGAGGAGTTCAGCGGGTTAATTGACATGGCAACTGGAAAGAACATTGAACTTAAAAGTTTCTTAAATGATGAACTGACGATAATAGCAGATAGAAACATGATCAAAACTGTTTTACGAAACCTGATTTCAAATGCTATTAAGTTCACTCATAAAAATGGCAAGGTGGAAGTAAAAGCTATGCCTGAAAACAAAAACATAGTAATCTCTGTATCTGATAATGGGATCGGAATGACTAAAGAAACCATTGCAAAACTTTTCAGAATAGATGCGAATCTTACCACGCATGGAACAGAAGATGAAAAGGGTACCGGACTTGGATTATTCCTCTGTAAAGAATTTGTGGAAAAACATGGTGGAAGAATCTGGGTTGAAAGTGAAGCGGGGAGAGGGAGTACTTTCAAATTTCTTCTTCCTGAAGAGGTAGATAAACCTTCCTTAGTGAAATATCCTTAGACTATTTTTTGTCTGTATTTAGTCTATAAAGACGTTCTTAGGTACTAACTTTTGGGAGTTTTCCAGAACTTATTGATTAAAAAAGGTTTATCTTTCAGACGTTGAAGTTTATATTATTATTTTTTCAAACAATTTGATTAGCCAGTGTTTTTTGTAAATGATCTTAAAATAGCGGGAAATTATTTTCTCAGGCTTTCATTAGTTATCTTATTCTATTGTCACTCAGGGGTATTCCATTTGTATGCTCAGCAGAAGTACTCAAAATTCGATCACCTTACTATAAACGATGGACTTTCCAGTAACCGAATCTGGTGCATTCACAGAGACAATAAAGATTATCTCTGGATTAGCACCGATGTAGGTCTTGATAAATATGATAGCTACCAATTCAAGAAATACAGACATGATGAAAAACAACCAGGGACAATCAGCAATGATAATACTCTTTGTATTTATGAGGATAGAGAAAAGAACCTATGGTTTGGAACATATGATGGTCTGAATTTATACGACCCGGACAAAGATAATTTTAAGATTTTTAAAAATTCTCCATCTGACAATAACACTATCAGCAGCAATCATGTCAATAGTATACTTGAAGACACTAAGGGAACACTTTGGATTATAACTGATGGGGATTGTTTAAACAAATGGGTTCCCAAAACTCAGAGTTTTATCAGATATCAATATGATAAAAAACAGTATGACCAGTATCCTCGTCCGGCAAGAATGATAGCATCTGATTCGAAAGGGAACCTGTGGGTAGTTTCGCTCAGAGGGGGAATATTTCGCTTTGAACCCGAATCTGGGAAATTTACTAAATTCGATGATGCCTCAATTGATTTCGGAGATAATTGTCACAAAAGCCTTTATATAGACAGGCACGATAAAATATGGATTACCTCTGATGGAAGCGGATTCTTTTCATACGATCCTGGTATCAACAAATTTGAGCATTTTGGATCAAAAGGAGATGGAAAAGGGACTAATCAACAGATACTCCTCGATATAATGCCGGAAGACGAAAATCATTTACTTATAGCTGTCGATCAGGGAGGGATAAACCGTTTTAACATAATATCAAAAACATTTGAATATTTCATGTATGATGAAGCAAATGAAGCAGGACTTAATTTTAATGGGATTTGGTGTTTCGACAAAGACAGGGAAGGTATTCTGTGGGTTGGTACTTCTGGTGGAGGAATCAATTATTTAAATCCTAAAAAAGATAAGTTCAAACTTTTTAAGCATAATGGCAATAATCCGAATTCTTTATCGTTCGGAATTGCAGGTTGTTTTTTTGAAGATCATCTGGGTTTAATATGGATTGGCACTGATGGAGGTGGAGTGGATATCTTTAATCCTGAAACAGGTAAATTTAAAATATACAAAAACAGGCCATCTGATCAATTTAGTATCAGTGGGAATGTAATCCGAAGCATTACAGAAGACAAAGATCACGATATGTGGATTGGGACCTGGGATGCAGGATTGAACCGCTTTGACAGAAAATCCGGTAAATTTTTTCACTACTTCCCTGACAAGAACGATTCATCGAGCATATCAGGCAGAACAATCTGGAATCTTACGATCGATAAAGACAATTTATTATGGTTAGCCAATTATGCAGTTGGCACGGATTTATTTGACACAAAAAAAGGGGTAATCAAACGCTTCAGAGTTAACCCTGATGATCCTAAATCCATCAGCAGCAACCAGAGTTACCTGTTTGTCGAAGATTCTTTAAAAAACATGTGGATTTGCACGCAGAATGGATTGAACCTTTATGACATGAAAAACAATTCATTTAAAGTTTATAATTTCCCAGAACGGGAGATCAGGTCATTTTGCAGGGATGTTAATGGAAATTTATGGGTTGGAACTAATTCGAAAGGGATATTTTATACCAGTCCTGATGGTACAATTATCAAGAACTTTAATGTCGCAAGTGGTTTGCCAAGCAACATTATACAGGCAATTGTTGAAGATGAAAAGAGAAATATCTGGATTTCTACCACTAATGGTTTAAGCAGATATGATTCTAAGACCCAAAAGTTCAGGAATTATTCAGAGGATGATGGATTACAGGGCAATCAGTTTTTTCAGCAATCATTTCTAAAATCACGGAAAGGAGAATTATATTTTGGCGGTTACAACGGTTTCAACTCCTTCTTCCCTGACAGCCTGAAAGATAATGACTTCATACCGCCAATTTATATCACAGATTTTCAGATATTCAATAAACCGGTTGTTTATGGTGAACCGCGTTCTCAATTTCCAACACAAATAAGTGAAGCAAAAGAAATTAAGCTTAACTGGCATCAATCGGTCTTTTCGTTTACATTTTCTGCAATAAATTATACAAATCCGGAAAAAAACCAGTATGCCTATATTATGGAAGGTTTTGAGAAGGAGTGGAATTTTACCGGTGCATCAAGACGGTATGTAACTTATACTAATCTCAATCCAGGCGAATATACTTTCAGAGTGAAAGCAACGAATAATGACGGCTTATGGAACGACAAAGGAATTTCTTTACACATAATCATTTTGCCTCCTTGGTGGGACACCTGGTGGTTTAGGCTGCCTATATTTTTTACTCTGATCTTTGTAATTGTTTACATTTTTCGTACCCGCGTCAGACGTCTGAATAATCAGAAAACTCTTCTTGAAAAAATGGTGGCTTTGAAAACCAACGAATTATCTGAACTTAGTACTTCAAAAGATAAATTTTTCTCTATTATAGCTCATGACCTTAAAAATCCTTTCAATACGATAATTGGCTTCAGTGAAATTTTGAAAGAAGGGATACGATCAGGTGATAATGCAGCTATTAAAGAGTCCACAGAATTGATAAATACTTCTGCAATTCAGACATTAAGATTACTTGAAAACCTGTTGGAATGGGCTAATTCACAAACCGGAAAAATAGTATTTAATCCTGTCCCATTTAAATTAAATGAACTTTTCAATGAAGAATTAAATCTTTTAAATGATATGGCAGCAAGAAAAAATATTGAACTTTTAAGTTCTTTACCTGAAGATTTAATAATTAAGGCAGATAAAAATATGATTAAGACCATTTTAAGAAATCTTATATCAAATGCAATAAAGTTCACTCAAAGAAACGGTAAAGTGGAAGTAAAAGCCATATCCGATAACAAACAAGTTGAAATTTCAGTATCAGACACTGGTATCGGAATTGACAAAGAGACTATTTCAAAACTCTTCAGAATAGATGCTAATATTTCCAAACCCGGGACCGACAATGAAAAAGGAACTGGACTCGGATTATTCCTATGCAAGGAATTCATAGAAAAGCATGGTGGAAGAATTTGGGTTGAAAGTGAAGAGGGGAGAGGGAGTACTTTCAGGTTTTGTCTTCCCTTAAATATAAACACTTCTGTATGAGACTCTTTTTAAATATTGTTTACTGACACGTGTTCATCTGCAAGTGACTTTCTGCAAAGTAAACCGGAGGTCGATTGAAAGGGATAATTAATTATACTAGACACCAGCATAAAAGCGCAATGGTTAAAGAATGAAGTGTAGAAATAGAGAACAAGTGATGGCGTATTGGGGTTTGATTTTTTTGGTGTCAGCCTTTTTTTTAAAAAAATTTACCTGCTGCAACTTATTTGATTTTTCTGAGTCTTTTTCATAATAGCATTAGTAATACCAATTGACGCATAAAAGTATTAAATGGTTACCGGTTATTACCAGATTTATTTTGCATTTTTTTGTAACCTGCTGACCTAATTATATGTCTAAAGATGCAAATATGATTATTAACCAAAAGCACCTGCCATGTCAATGAATTTTTTTGTCAATGCCATGCGAAACATGAGGAAGCAACGTGGATATATTGTACTGAACCTAGTTGGCCTGGCAATAGGGCTTACCAGTTTCATGTTCATTACATTATATGTGATCAATGAACTTAGTTATGACAGGTTTCACAAAAATTACAGTAATATTTACAGGCTGAAAGTTGTAGGCCGGATGGCCGGAGGTACATTAGATCAGGCCGTCACAGCCGCTCCCATGGCTCAGGCTATGTTGAATGATTACCCTGAAGTTTTGCACGTAACAAGAGTAACACAGTTGGGCGCATGGTTGATACGATTTGGGGAGAATAAATTCAATGAGGATGGAGTCCTTTTTGCCGACTCGACATTTTTCAACGTATTTGATTTTAAGCTATTGAGGGGAGATCCAAAAACAGCTTTGGTGAGACCACGTTCAATGATACTGACTGAAAAATATGCGAAGAAGTACTTTGGTAACAATGATCCGATGGGACAAAAAGTGATTGTTGAAGCTGATTCAATACTATATACTGTAACAGGTGTTATTCAGAACATTCCAGATAACTCTCATATTAAATTCGATATCCTTGCATCTATGAGTACTTATCCGGACCAGGCAAACAATCAAAACTGGTTAAACCATAATTTCTATACATATATTGTCGTTAAAGATGGAACTGACAGGATCGCACTGCAAAAGAAATTCCAGAGTATGGTTATAAAATATGTCGGACCATTGATTCAGCAATTCCTCGGTTATTCAATTGACGATTTCAGAAAAGCAGGTAATGATTTCAGGTATGTAGTTGAACCGTTGAAGGATCTGCATCTGAAAGGTGCACCTCAATACAATCTTGAACCGCCGGGTTCGCTGACAACTACATATATTTTTGCCGTTATAGCGTTCCTTATACTTATAATTGCTGTAATTAATTATGTAAATCTTGCCACAGCTAAATCGGCTGGCAGGGCAAAAGAGGTCGGAGTTAAGAAAGTAGCCGGTGCTAATAAATCTAGCCTTATTATTCAGTTTCTGACAGAATCGATTCTAATTGTGACATTTGCAACAGTACTGGCCGTATTACTGGTCTATATACTTACTCCATCTTTTAATCAGCTTATAGGTAAGCAGCTTTCAATCGGTCTCTTTGACAACGTTTTAAGCATCATTTCACTTATAGCCATGATTATTGTTGTGGGTATATCTGCTGGATTTTATCCTGCCTTTGTTCTGGCCTCCTTCAATCCTGTTGAGGTTCTAAAAGGTACATTAAATCCTGGTTCGATGTCAAGCAGACTGAGAGGTTTACTCGTTATAATCCAGTTTACTGTTTCCATCGTCATAATAATAGGCTCAATAATTGTTTATAACCAGTTGAATTTCATGACAAACAAAGATTTGGGATATAAGAAAGAGAACCTTGTAATAATTCGTCGGGCCGATTCTTTTTATAAACAGCTTGAATCATTCAGGAATAATCTGTTGCAAATCCCGGGGATTGAAAAAGTTGGTTTTTCAGCTCAGGTACCAGGAACAAATTTTAATAATAATGCATTTTTTAACGATGAAGATCCTGAAAAGAAGACCTATCTATTGGAACAGGCCAGAGTGAGTCTGGATTATCCTGAAGCACTTGGAGTTCATCTCCTTGAAGGTCGTTTTTTTTCGCATGAATATAGTACAGATTCGACAGCAGTTTTAATAAATGAAGCTGCGGTCAGGTCATTGGGATTAAAAGATCCTGTTGGTAAATATATTCTGCAGCCCAGCGGACCCAAACAGTTCCAGAAGTTCAAGATTATTGGGATCATGAAAGATTTTAATATTACCTCTATGCACAAAGCTATTGATCCGGTATGTTTTACGATAATGAGGCGGGGAGGCGGAGATCAGTATGCTACTATAAGACTTACCGGACAAAATATTCCTGCGACAATCAGAGCAATAGAGCAAAAATGGCAAAGTTTTACTTCTAACCAGCCATTTCAATATGATTTTTTCACTGATACATGGAATAACCTGTATTCGTCAGAAATGAAAACCGGGAAGATTTTTATCCTGTTTTCTATTCTGGCTGTCCTTATCGCGTGTCTTGGTCTTTTGGGCCTTATGACCTACATTACGAATAAAAGAACAAGGGAAATAGGAATCAGGAAGACCTATGGAGCTTCTGTCCGGATTATATTGAGCTTGTTATCTAAGGAAGTTGTTTATCTTATTTTGATATCATCACTCATTGCATATCCGATTGCTTATTTTGGATCAAAATACTGGCTCGAAGGGTTTGCAAGCAAAGTGAAGATAAGCCCTGTTATCTATATTATTGCAACATTAGTGGCTTTGGTAATAGGATGGTTGTCAATAAGTTATCAAACAATAAAGTCGGCTAATTATAATCCGGCCAGGGCATTAAGAATAGAATAATACAATATTTGGAGTATTGAAACTGTGTTTTTTCTCCAAACCCCTTAATGGGAGCATGATAAAATCAGAATTAATATGCATTTCAGCCTGCAACTCAATCCTGATGTCCGATGAAATTATAACTCTTAAGAGCTGATATTCAAAGAATTATTCAGGAACCTGTCGATTTCTTTTGCAGCTTTTCTGCCAGAGGCAATAGCTTTAACCACCAGGCTGGCCCCATTGACTGAATCACCTGCTGCAAAAACCTTTGGCCGGTTTGTCATAAGATTCTGGTCTACCATTATATTTCCTTTCTGATCAAGTTCAAGCCCAAGTTCAGTGATCAGTCCTTCAGTCACAGGATGAACAAACCCCATTGCGAGAAGTACAAAATCAGTTTCAATTATCTTCTGGGTTCCGGGAAGGCAAGTCATGGTAAACATTCCGTTTTTTTTGTCCCATTTTACCTCCTCAACTTCAACACCATTGACACGGTCATCCTCTCCAACAAATCTTTTTGAGGAAAGGCTCCACATCCTTTCACATCCTTCTTCCTGTGAGGTAGATGTCTTCAGTGTTTTTCTGAAATCGGGCCAAAGATTATCGATTGCAGGGTATATAGGTGGTTTGGGAAGGATCTCGATCTGAGTGACACTTTCAGCTTTTTGTCTGATTGCTGTTCCAACACAGTCTGACCCTGTATCACCACCTCCGATGACAAGAACTTTATGCCCTTCTGCAATCAGACTTTCATCTTTTGCAGAATAGTGCCCTGCATTTATATTGTTCTGTCTGACAAGATAATCCATAGCAAAGTGGATTCCTTTCAGATCGCGTCCATCTATCTTTAAATCCCTTGGGTATGCTGAACCTATTGCAAGGCATATGGCATCAAACTGATTCAGAAGTTCACCGCCTGTAATATCTTTACCTATCACAGTATTGGTTTTAATAAGAAGCCCCTCATCTGTCATTAGTTGTAAACGTCTGTCAATAGTCACCTTACTAAGTTTGAAATCGGGGATGCCATACCTGAGAAGCCCTCCGATCTTTTCATCCTTTTCGAACAAAATAACTGTGTGACCTGCTTTATTCAGAAGATCAGCTGCAGCCAGACCTGCCGGTCCACTTCCTATTACAGCTACGCTTCTTCCGGTTCGTCTTTTTGGAGGAGATGGTTTAACATAGCCTTCGGTAAACGCTTTTTCGACTATGGCTACTTCATTCTCCCTGATTGTAACAGGTTCATTATTAATGTTAAGAACACATGAATGCTCGCAAGCAGCCGGGCAAATTCTACCAGTAAATTCCGGAAAATTATTTGTTGCATTTAACCTTTCAAAAGCTTCTTTCCAATCACCTTTATAAAGAAGATCATTCCATTCAGGTATTAAATTGTCGACCGGACAAGTCCAGTGACAGAAGGGAACACCGCAATCCATACAACGCGAGGCCTGAAGCATCCGATCCTCTGAATTAAGAACCTGTTCAACCTCACTGTAATCACAAATTCTTTCGTGGATTGGACGATTGCCGGCTTCCTTTCTCTTAATTTTCAAAAATCCTGTAGGATCAGCCATAATTAAATATTATTTAGATTTAAAATATTTTTCACACTTATATTAACTGTTACCAATTTCAACATCAATTTCGACATCCGCGATTTTCTTTCTTATTTCCTCAAGCTTCTGTTCCTGAAGCACCTTTTTATAATCATACGGGATAACCTTAATGAATTTTGGGATCCAGCTATTCAGATCATCGAGAATCAATTTTGCTTTTTTACTTCCTGTAAACCTGTAATGCCGGGAAATAAGCTGAGTCAATTCATTTGTGTCTGTATAATCCTCAACAAGTGATAGTTCAACCATTCCCATGTTGCAGTAGAAATCAAAATCACCATTTTCATTCAGAACATATGCAATTCCGCCACTCATGCCAGCTGCGAAATTACTCCCTGTACTACCTAGCACAACCACCCGTCCTCCGGTCATATATTCACAACAATGGTTACCAACTCCCTCTACCACAGCATTAGCTCCGCTGTTCCTTACGCCGAAGCGTTCTCCGGCTATTCCTGAAATAAAAATTTCTCCTTTTGTTGCGCCATATAGTACGGTATTCCCTATAATTATGTTTTTATCTGATTCAAAAATAGAACCAGGAGGAGGTACAACAATTATTCTTCCACCCGAAAGACCCTTGCCGAGATAATCATTTGAATCGCCTGCCAGATAGAGTTCAACACCGGAGATCAGAAATGCTCCGAAACTCTGACCGGCTGAACCAGTAAATCGGCATTTGATCGTTCCGTCAGGAAGTCCTGCCGACCCATAAGATCTGGCAATTACACCCGACAACATGGCACCGATAGTTCTGTCGGTGTTACGTATTACCTTTTCAATTTCTATAGGTTGTTTGTCTTTGATCGCTTTTTCAGCCTCGATAATCAATGCTTTATCGAGGACTGATTCAATTTTATGATCTTGTTCCTCGACACAATGCATTGCATTTGAATTGGCTTCAGATGGTTCTGAAAGTAATCCGCTGAGATCTAAATTCCTGATTTTCCAGTGATCAACTTCCGGATTTCTTTCAAGTAGATCTGATCTGCCAATAATATCATCCATTGTTCTATAACCTAGTTCGGCAAGATATTCACGAACCTCTTCAGCAATAAACTGGAAGAAAGTCACTACGTTGTCAGCTTTTCCCAGAAACCTTTTTCTTAGTTCGGGATTTTGTGTTGCAATTCCCACAGGACACGTATTAAGATGACATTTACGCATCATAACGCAACCCATAACAATAAGTGCACAAGTTGAGAATCCAAACTCCTCCGCACCGAGAAGAGTGGCTATAATCACATCCAGGCCGGTTTTTAATTGTCCATCAGCCTGAAGCATAACTTTCCTGCGGAGATTGTTCATCACGAGTGTTTGTTGTGTTTCAGCTAAGCCTAATTCAAGCGGCAGACCCGCATGCTTAACTGAAGATATTGGACTAGCACCAGTTCCACCTTCATAACCACTGATTGTGATAAGATCTGCTGAAGCTTTGGCTACTCCGGCAGCGATTGTCCCAACACCACTTTCAGAAACGAGTTTGACACTGATCTTTGCAAATGGATTAACATTTTTGAGGTCAAAGATCAATTGTGAAAGATCTTCAATCGAATATATGTCATGATGTGGAGGAGGAGATATCAATGTAATGCCAGGAATTGAATATCGTGTTGAAGCGATAATCTTATCCACCTTATGTCCGGGAAGCTGTCCTCCCTCTCCTGGTTTTGCACCCTGTGCTATTTTTATTTGTATCTCATCTGCATTGACCAAATATTCAGTTGTAACTCCAAAACGTCCACTTGCTACCTGCTTGATTGCACTTCTCACACTATCTCCGTTATCACGAAGTATGAAACGTTGAGGGTCTTCGCCACCCTCTCCGGTGTTGCTTCGTCCACCGATTCGATTCATTGCAATAGCCAGTGTCTCATGTGCTTCACGGCTGATTGATCCGTACGACATTGCACCTGTAACAAATCTCTTAAGAATTTTTTCAACAGGCTCTACCTCTTCAATAGGAATAGGATTCTTTTTTATTCTTAAAAGACCTCTTATGAATCCCGGGCTTGCAGTATCAAGATTGACAAGCCGGCTATATTCTTTAAACTTAATATAATCGCCAGTTTTAGTACTCCATTGAAGCAGCGAAATGGTCTCCGGATTCCATGCATGATGTTCCCCGTGTTTGCGATATGAATAAACTCCTTCAGTAAGCATTTCGGGTTGTTGTTCTTCAAGCCATGCCTTCCTGTGAGGAATCAGTACCTCTTCTGCTATTTCTTCAATACCAATACCTCCGATTCTTGAAACGGTTCCTGCGAAGTACTTATTTATGACCTTCTTCTGAATCCCTATTGCTTCAAAAATCTGCGAAGATCTGTAACTTCTCAATGTACTGATTCCCATTTTTGACATGATCTTGAGAATACCATTATTTATAGCATGAATATAATTTTCCTCTGCTTTCTGATAATCAAGTTGAATGGCTTTATCTTTTACAAGTTTATCAATAATTGCAAAGCTCAAATAAGGATTTATAATGCTCGCTCCATATCCGAACAGCAGGGCAAAATGCATTACCTCTCTCGGTTCTGCTGACTCGACAACGATGTCTATCTGCATCCTTTTCCGTTTTTCAATAAGGTGATGATGAACAGCAGAAACGGCCATGAGTGATGGAATCGGTGCTAGATGTTCCTGAATACCACGGTCTGAAAGAATAATATAGTTTTTACCCTCATCAACAGCTTTTTCAGCATCCAGACATAATTGTTCAACAGCGCTTTGTAACCCTTGCCATCCTTTATGTGCCTCGAAAAGAATAGACAGATTGGCTGCTGAAAACCCTTTATATCTTAAGTTCTTTACAACCTGAAAATAGGTATTTGATATTACAGGGTTTCTGAATTTTACCATTTTGACATGATCCGGAGACTTGTCCAGAAGGTTTTGCTGGAGAGATCCGAGATATCCGGAAAGGGTCATGACTAACTCCTCTCTTATCGGATCAATTGGTGGATTGGTCACTTGTGCGAAAAGCTGTTTAAAATAGTTGAAGAGGCGATAAGGTTTTCTTGATAAGACAGCTATTGGCACATCATTTCCCATAGAGCCAATTGGCTCTTTCCCAGTCGATGCCATCTCTTTAATGATTCTGTCAATATCTTCCAGCGAATAGTTGAAAGATGTGACGTACTTTTGAAACTGATCGCCCATATCGGATGAAAACAGCTGTCCGGTCTCAATTTCTTCCAGGCTGACCATATTCTGATTTATCCATTTCTCATAAGGATATTCATTTGCCAGTTTAGCTTTTAGTTCTTCATCAAAAAGAATCTCACCAGCTTCTGTATCAACAAGAAGCATTTTACCCGGTTTCAGGCGGCCTTTACTCCGGATCTCTTCAGGTGCAAAAGTCTGGACACCGGTCTCTGAACCAAGAATAATTAGATCGTTGGTAGTAATAAGATATCTTGACGGACGGAGTCCATTTCGATCGAGCATTCCGCCAATGTATCGTCCATCCGAAAATATAAGGGAAGCCGGTCCGTCCCATGGTTCAAGAAAAGTGGAGTGATAATGATAAAAAGCTCTTAATTCAGGTGATATGGGATTTTTTAGATTGATTGATTCCGGTATTAATACTGACATAGCATAAGGCAGTGATTTACCGCTCATTACGAGAAATTCAAGAACATTATCAAGCGATGCCGAATCGCTTTTGTCAGGTTCAACTATCGGGTATATTTTCGAGAGATCTCCAAGAACATCTGATTTGAGGATTGATTCCCTCGCTTCCATCCAGAATCGGTTTCCCTTGATTGAGTTTAATTCACCGTTATGACCCAGCATCCTGAATGGTTGAGCAAGATCCCATCTTGGAAAAGTATTTGTACTGAAACGTGAATGGACAAGTGCAATGGCACTCTGTAATCGTTCATCTTTTAAATCCAGAAAATACTCGCTGAGTTGCTCAGATGTAAGCATACCTTTATATATTAAGACCCTGGTTGAAAGACTTGGAATGTAAAAGAATTCTTTTTGCTTAATATCTGACTTACGGATATCATTTTCAACCCTTTTTCTTATTATATATAATTTTCTTTCCAGTTCTATCTGCAAAAGATCTCCACCTAAAAGAATCTGTTTAATAACAGGTTCAGAAGCACGCGCGATTTCTCCCAGTACAGAGCTGTTAAGAGGTACTTCCCTGAATCCAATAAACGAAACTCCCTCTTCTTTAATAATCTGAAGCAGGATCTCCTCACATCTTTTTGATTCATTCTCATCCTGAGGAAGAAAGACTAATCCTGTTCCAAACTGTCCCTGAGGTGGAAGTGAAAACCCCTGTATAAGATAAAAATCACGAGGTACCTGTAACAAGACTCCGGCTCCATCTCCAGTCTTACTGTCTGCACCTTCAGCACCTCTGTGAGTCATGTTTCTAAGTATCTCAAGGCCCTGTTGCACAATTGAATGAGATTTTTTCCCTTTGAGATGTGCTACAAACCCAATTCCACAGCTGTCATGTTCAAACTCTTTTCTGTACAACCCCTGATCCTGAGGACTTTCTGTCATTTTTTACCGTTTTTAAAGTTTTTATTTATTAAAAAACCGCTCTCTTTTACTTCAGAGAACGGTTTTTTCTATATCGTACAAATACCATTCTCAGTCCATACAAATAATCCTTGAAATATTAAGAAATAATATGTTGGTCTTATGTTGCTTTAGCATCTTATGAATTTTACATAAATATAGTGTATGATTTTACAAAACAAAAGAAAATGTGAATTATTATTACTATATGTAATAAACTGTGATATAATGCTTATAAAAAGAAAGAGCATAAGTTGTTAAACAATTTTGAACTCTTATAACCTGCTGGAGCCCAAAAATCAATCACATTCAGGTAGAAATGCAATATGATGTTTATCTTTACATTTTATATTGGATCATATCAATTTGCAGGAAGAAGAACATACTGTTTTATTCGAAATGTTATGGATAATCTGACACATTATGCAAATCCAAAACGTTCTTCTAAGGAAGAATTAAAACAGAGTTATAAACTTCTGGAATCTGAGAAAATGTTTCTTGATGTTTTCGGAGCTATTGCAGGTATAGCAGCAATTCTGGACAATAACCGTCAGATAGTTTATGCTAATGAAGGATTTTTGAATTTATTGGGTGTCAATTCCCTTGAACCGATCCTCGGCAAAAGACCTGGAGAAGTAGTTAATTGTCTTCATAGCGCTGAAAATATTAACGGGTGCGGCACATCTGACGCCTGCTCAGCCTGTGGTGCGGTAAACGCTATTCTCTTGAGCCAGCAAACAGGTCAAAAATCGACTAAGGAAACAAGGATTACTTCTGAAATTGATGGTACACTTATCAGTTGGGACCTCAAGGTTACATCTGCACCTTTAAAGATAAGGGACAAGATGTTATATGTATTTACAGTTCAGGATATAAGTGATGAGAACCGCAGAGAAACCCTTGAGAGAATATTTTTTCACGATTTGCTGAATTCAGCTGGAAGTTTAAATGGACTCCTTAATTTGCTGAAGAGTGGAACACACCCGGATGAAGAAAAGGATATTATAAATATGTCGGAAGAGGTCAGTCGTGATCTCCTGGAGGAAATACAACATCATCGTCAGTTAAAGGATGCTGAAAATGGTGATCTGGCAATTGATATTCATTCAATTCATGCAATAACACTTCTTAAATCCGCTGTCAGTCAGATCGAAGGCCATGAAGTGGCTTATGAAAAAAAAATTATCATTTCTGATAAATTTTCAGAAGGAGTTTTAATAACAGATAGAGTACTGCTTCAAAGAGTTCTTATTAATATGCTCAAAAACGCACTGGAGTCAACTGAAAGAGGTGGAATAGTATATGCTGAAGTCACTGATCATGAAGATAAAATAAGATTCCAGATCAGGAATAAAGGGTTTATGCCAAAAGAAATCCAGTTCCAGGTTTTCCAACGTTCCTTTTCGACAAAAGGCAAGGGAAGGGGTGTTGGAACTTATAGTATTAAGTTGATTACGGAGAATTATCTGAATGGGAAAGTCGGATTCACAACTTCAGAAAAAGATGGTACAGTTTTTTTTGTCGATTTGTTCAAACAGAAAATCAAATAATATCTAATCATGAAAATACCTGATAATCTGGTTTTTGTTCTCTTCGGTGCGTCTGGCGATCTTAGCTATAGAAAAATTATTCCTGCTCTATTTTCGTTAAAGCTTCAGAAATTGTTGCCTGAAAAGTTCGAAATCCTTGGCATAAGCAGATCGGAATTTACTGTTACGGATTTCAGAAATAAATTTAAAAATGGCATTGCATCATTTTCCGGTGAAAAGAATATCTCCGATGATCTGCTTGAGTCATTTATAAGTCATATAACCTACCTCTCACTCGATATCCCATTACAATCTGAATATGTAAAACTAAGAAACAAACTTACTGACATTGACATTAATTCAGGCACCGGGGGTAACTATATTTTTTATCTTGCAACGCCACCCAGCCTCTATACTGTAATTGCAGGAAATCTTTCATCTTCAGGTTTAAGCGATCAGACTTCAGGGTTCAGAAGGTTTATTTTTGAAAAGCCCTTCGGGTATGATCTAAATTCATGTAAAGAACTTAATAAAAAACTTCACGATCTATTTGCGGAGGAACAGATTTTCAGGATTGATCATTACCTTGGTAAAGAAACCGTTCAAAATCTGCTCGTTACAAGATTCTCAAATGGAATGTTTGAACCTCTGTGGAACAGAAATTATATCGACCACATCGAGATAACATCAGCTGAGAGTATCGGAGTTGAAAGCAGGGGAGGTTATTACGATAAAGCTGGGGCGCTCAGGGACATGGTTCAGAATCACCTGCTTCAGATGGTCGGTCTTACTGCCATGGAACCGCCATCATCTATGAATCCGGATGCAATCAGGAATGAAATCCTCAAAGTATTTCAGTCATTCCAACCTATTGGCGAAGATGAAGTTGAGAAATGTGTTATCCGTGGACAATATACAGCTTCACGTGTAAGGGGTGAATGTCTTACCGGTTACAGATATGAAAAAGGAGTGGATCCAAATTCAAGAACCGAAACTTTTGTGGCGATAAAATTCTATATCAATAACTGGCGCTGGGGAGGCGTACCGTTTTATATACGCACAGGTAAAAGGCTTCCTACAAGAGTTACAGAAATAGTTATTCATTTCAAACAAACACCTCATTTCCTGTTTCATTTTAGCGATTTAAATAGTTCTGCTAATCAGCTTATTATGCGTATTCAACCTGATGAAGGAATCTTGCTTAAGTTTGGGATGAAGGAGCCTGGTGCAGGTTTTAATGTGAAAAACGTGAGTATGGATTTTCATTATTCCGAACTTGCGAATATCAGGTTGCCAGATGCGTATGAAAGATTATTGAACGACGTAATGGTTGGTGATTCAACTTTGTATTCACGTGATGATACAGTTGAAACCGCATGGAAATTCCTGGAACCAATCCAGAATGCTTGGGCAAATAATCCGTCGGTTAAAATATTCGGCTACCCATGCGGAACATGGGGACCCGAGACTGCCAATGATCTTATTGAGGGAAAGGATCTGACATGGAGATATCCTTGTAAGAATCTTGCAGATGATGGTTTGTACTGCGAGCTGTAAAAAAGAGATAGGGTGAATGGGAGAATGGAAGATGAAAATAAAATCATCCGGAAAAAAATTAAAAATTGAAGAAAGAAATAAAAATATTTTCATCTCCGATTGAGCTGGCTGAAAACTTTGCCAGGGAATTAGTCAGAATGATAAACGTTTCAGCTGACAAAAAGAAAACCATTACAATAGCTTTATCAGGAGGAACTACTCCGAAAATATTATATTCTGTTCTTGGAAATCATTTTTCTGATTCCGTACATTGGGAGTTTGTTCATTTTTTCTGGGGTGATGAAAGATGTGTTCCTCCTGAAGATCCTGAAAGTAATTTTGGAATGGCAAAAAGGATCCTGTTTGATAAAATCAGGGTTCCTTCTGCAAACATTCATAGGATTATGGGTGAAAAAGATCCCTCAAAAGAAGCTACCAGATACTCAAACGAAATAGCAGGTCATATAAGGGAAAGAAGAGGGTCTCCTGTATTTGACATGATCATTCTGGGTCTTGGAGATGATGGACATACAGCATCTATCTTCCCAGCTAATTGTGAATTACTCAAATCGAAGCATATCTGTGAAGTTTCAGTTAATCCGAAAAGTCTTCAGAAAAGGATTACAATAACGGGTACAGTGATAAACAATGCGGAGAAGGTTGTTTTTATTGTAACAGGTGAAAATAAAGCTGAAGTGGCTTCTGCAATTATTAATAATACTTCGGTTGTCAACTATCCCGCTGCACATATTGAACCCAAAAACGGTATACTTAAATGGTACTTAGATATTGCCGCGGGAAAAATGATTGACAGAAGCATGCAGAATTAGTCCTTGCTGAAATCAAAAATTATCTTTTATAACACATAGTTGAATGATTTTCTTTAAATTTGGGATGGCAATATATTAACTTAAATTATATCGTCATGTCACACGAAAAAGCGAAAGAACAGGCTAATAAAAAGAAAGAAGCTACCAAAAGCCTAAAGGAGAAGCGCTTGGCAAAAAAAGCTAAGAAAGAAGAAAAGAAAAGACTGTAAATTATTAATTGTTTACAGAGAATTATTTTGAAGCATACTCTCTCCTTGAAACTATTTGTTATAACTTAAGAAGAGAGTACGTATTTTATTCGATCCGGGGTCGATTATACTCCGGATTTATTCTTTTAACAGGATTATCAAAATGAAAAATATATACTTTTGCTGTTCATAAATTAAAGCTATTCAAATGAGACGATTATTAATTGTTTGTTTTATTCTGTTTATTTCAATATCGATGTTTGCCCAATCATCATTATTAACTGTGGCCGAAAAAACCAACTATGAATCTACATCCCGGTATAGCGATGTGATCTCCTTTATAAATCAACTCAAATCATCATCTTCATTAATCAGAGTTGAGACTTTAGCAAAAACGACTGAAGGCAGAGACCTTCCACTCGTTATCGTTGCTAACCCGATGCCAAAAAAACCCGAAGATCTGAAAAACGATAAGAGGATTGTAATCTATATTCAGGCTAATATTCATGCTGGCGAAGTTGAAGGGAAAGAGGCAACACTTATGTTTTTAAGAGATCTGTTAAAAGAAAAATATCCTGATCTTTTGAAAAATATTGTTCTTCTTATCTGTCCAATCTTTAATGCTGACGGAAATGAAAAGATAACTCCTCTGAACAGAACCTACCAGAATGGTCCTATAAATGGTGTTGGTGTAAGATATAACGGCCAGTTTCTTGATCTTAATCGCGATGCTATGAAGGCAGAATCTCCTGAAATTAAAGGTGTTATAACGAACATCCTCAATAAATGGGACCCTGCAGTCTTGATGGATTGCCACACTACTGATGGTTCATATCATGTTGAACCGACTACTTTCACATGGATGGTTAACCCTGATGGTGACAACTCTCTCATAACCTATATGCGCGATAAGATGATGCCTGAAATGTCTGGTACTCTGTTGAATAAATATAAAGTCGAAAACTGCTTCTATGGAGAATTTATTGATATGCTGGCACCGGAAAAGGGTTGGATCTATGATGCTTCAGAACCAAGATATGTCACAAATTATGTAGGATTGAGAAACAGGCTGGCAATTCTTAATGAAAATTATGTCTATGCTGACTTTAAATCAAGAGTTAATGGCTGTTATTGTTTGATTAAATCTCTCACTGAATATGTAAATCAGCATAAAGATGAAATTAAAAACATGCTTCAATCTGTTGACAGGAAAACGATAGACAGAGGACTGAATCCTGCTGTAACCGATTCGTTTGCAATTGAATATAATTTGCGCCCTGTTTCCTCTTCAGTGACAATTAAAACCTTTGAGGCTGAGCTTGTAACAGAGAGCAACGGAAGAAGAAACTACCGGAAAACTGACAGGCAAAAAACTGTTACCGTACCGTATTATATTGATTACTATCCTGTTAAAAAGGTGAAGTTACCATATGCTTATATTCTGGATACTTTTGATCCTCAGGTTATTGGTTTGTTACTGACTCATGGTATTAAAATTGAGAAGCTAATGGATGCTGCCAAAATTGAAGTCGAAAGGTTCAATATAACAGAACTCAAAGGTTCTCAGCGCCTTAACCAGGGACATTATAACAACACGATCAAAGGGAGTTTTGTTAAAGATACCATTGAATTTCAGTCAGGAACCCTATTAGTCAGAACTGCGCAACCGCTTGCTAACCTTGCCGCATATTTACTTGAACCGCAATCGAATGACGGATTGATGACATGGAATTTTCTCGACAGAATTCTTGTTCCCCAGTGGGGTTTTGGATATAATCCGTACCCTATTTATAAGGTTCTGAATAAGATCGATCTGAATACGAAAATATTTGGGAAATAATTAGTTCAGAATCAATTAAGACTTAAAGATTCTTTAAATAGTAATTCTCCTGGTAAAAATACCGGGGTCAAATCCTTGTCTGATCAGATTTATGATTGGAAGAAACAATGGCACGGGCAGGTTTTCCCAACGGAACCAACCCCATTCCTCACATTTTTCAGGCTCCATAGTTTTTAGCTCTCCCGATTCATAATCAGCTATTAGAAAGAGAGTTACATAATGTTTATTTTCTTCATGAAAAACATCATTTGTAATACTTACGAATTTTATATTCTTGATAAGCAGATTTGTTTCTTCAAAAACCTCCCTTTCTGCACAATTCTCCCAGGTTTCAAACATTTCAAGATGACCTCCCGGAAATGACCAGGAACCGTCCCCATGTGAGTTCTTTCTTTTACCCAGCAAGGTTTTCCCATCCTTTATAACACATACACCAATACCTATTTCAGGTCTGGGTTTCTGATCATTTGTCATTTATTTATACTTTCAAAATATATTAAAAATGAGAATTATACTACTTCCTGGTATACTTATCATAAACTGTTATAACAGGAAGTACATTTCCTTTTTCATCGAAGAAATCGCGTGTCGAACGACCTCCCATTGTGGCCGGTTCCCACCAGAAAACTCCGGCCCCAAGGTTATCTGGTGTCTGAAGAACAATATTATTAACTTCTTGCAAAAATTCTTTCTGCCCTTCCGGCGTTTCCGGGAATGGAGCTTTCTTCTCTTTATATTCTGTTGGAACAGAGCAATATGCAACTTCGACAAGAATAATGGGTTTACCATATTCTTTTGCCATGAAAATCATATTACTGCGCAAATCGAGAAGAGTTCCGTGCCACCACGGATAATAAGATTGTCCGATGTAATCAAAATCAATCTGATACGAAAGCAATTTGTCAAAGAATTCTTTTGTTTTTTTCATATTTCCACCCTGATCGATATGTATCATAATTTTTGGCCGGGGCATATTGCCACATCCGGTAAACACACCATTTATTCCCGCCTGAATTAATTCTATAAAGTTGTTCCAGTTTTCAGGCAGATGGCCATCCGGCCAGAGCATACCGTTTATGACTTCATTCCCTATTTGCACCATATCAGGTAGTGCTCCGGCTTCACGGAAAGATTTCATGGTTTCATTTGTATACTCAAATACAGCATTGACAAGGTCGGGATGAGAAAGTTTTTGCCATGCTTTGGGAATGAACTGTTTCCCAGGATCTGCCCATGTATCAGAATAATGATAATCCAGCAGGAACTTGAAGCCAAGCTCCTTAGCCTTTTTTGCCAATGAGATTGTATATTCCAGATTATTTGGCAATTCTGTCGGAGTATGAAATAGCCTTAGGCGAATCCAGTTGTACCCATGATCCCTGAATATTTGTAATCCGGGTTTTGCTGCGTCACTTTCTTTGAAGAGAAAACCTTGATCTTCAGCGCTTTTTAGAAATGAGAGGTCGGCTCCTATGGCATATTCCTGTGCAACTGCAGTAGAAACCAGCTGAAGAAAAGCGACAGCACAAAAGAGCAATTTCATTCTGAGTTCAATCTTTCCTCCTGATAAAAGTTTCGACTTTTTCATTTTTTTATTCTAAAATCCTGATAATAATCTTTCAACTGAAAAACGGAAAACTGATTTAAATGTATTAAAAATATACAACTTGTTACTAGGAAATTGAAATGAGGACTATTAATTTTATGGTGAACAAACAGCAATTAATGTTTTATTATTGAGGGACAGAAATATGAATGATTTCATTTTTATCTTATCCCCTTAAATTGAATTCAAAAAATGCTATAATCATTTAATAATTAAACTATGAACAGCGGAACATTTGATTTTAATCTGTTTCTGAAGGAATCGAAAGAGACACTAGTGAATCCTAAAAGTTATTTCTCATCGATGAAGGGTTCAGGCGGATTCACGGAGCCATTAATAAAAGGTTTGATTTATGGGATTACTACTGGTATAATTTACCTTATTTTTTATTTTCTTAAGATACAGACACTTGGTCTTGGATACATGGGTAATGCGGTCGGTTTTGGAGAATTTTTCAGAATAGTAATCAGTTCTGTGATCGGATTATTTATCGGTGCAGTTATTCTTCTGATAATCTCCTCGATATGTAAGGGAAACACTGATTTTGAACTTAATACAAGAGTTTCGGCATCCTTAATGGTAGTCATGCCAATTTACGCTTTGTTGAGTATTTTCATGGGAATCTATATCTATCTTGGATTTGTGATTAGCCTGATTTTATTCATTTACATGCTTTGGCTATTATATAATGGACTCTGTGAGGGGTTGAAATGTAAAAAAGAATCGGCAAGAATAGTATGTTATGTGCTTATAGCATTAGTAGTTATATTTTCTCTATTAGAATTAAGAAATATTGCCAAGATTGATAGGTTTAATCGTGACACAAAAAGATTTTTCAGGGAATCAAAGAAGTAAATTCTATCTGATAATAATATACTAATGTTTTTATTTTCCATAAGGACTTATAGTAAATCTTCCTTTTTTGCTTCTTAATAAACTGATTATTGATGGTGTATAACATGTTTTTTCCTGCAATATTTGAGATAAATTTATAATCTGATCAATTTGAAATTAATAGAATAATTAAATCGTTACTTAAATGAAACTTTTGGTTACAATAACGGTATTGATTTTGTGCCTGAATTTGAATGCACAAAAAGAAAAATATTTCTCCAGTAAATGGAGAGAAAATAATTCCGGAACAATAGCACCGGCATCTTCCGATTACATTGTAGCAAAGAAGGGTGTTTTCCTCTATTGCCTTTCCAACGACGATCAAAATATTTATGTCGATGCAAAGATCACTGAGTCCATCGAGCAAAATAGATTCTTACAAATGGGAATGACAGTTTGGGTTAATACAGATGGAAAATCCCGAAAGGTTACCGGAGTAAGATATCCGATTGGAGCAAAGTACTCAAGACTTCAGATTAAACCCGGGGAAGTCCAGGAGAGAAACATTTCAAGTCTTACTAGTCCTTTAGCTCAGGCGAATACAATAGAATTAATCGGATTTAAAGATATAGAAGTTACAAAGTTTCCATCTAACAATACAGATAACGTCAGAGGTTTTGTAAAATATGACAATGACGGGAATCTAATTTGCTCACTTACGATCCCAAAGTCAAAACTACCAGTAGCTGGCAAGAATAAGGATGGTAGTGTAATTCCCATGAATCTTGCTATTGAGTATGGGGCACCACCTTTTACTAGCGGTCAATCCGGAGGAAACTATGAATATGCTCCTCTTTCACATGGTGGTTCACGTGGCGGCTCACGTGGTGGTGGTGGTGGTGGTGGCGGTCATTCTATGGGCAGTAGCGCGCCTGGGAGCGGACCCAGTGGTAATGCCAGCACTCAGAAAGCTCCGGAACCAGTAACAATTTGGATGAAGGATATTAAGCTTGCGGAGAAAAAATAGAACTTTCCTCCGAAACAGGTTACTTTTTAAAATACGGTATATTAAATACATACTCACCAGATGACACCTCGCATCTGGTTTTTCTATTAATGACTTCAATATTCCTGACATTTTCTGATGTTTTAATAGGAATATTGCCTTCAGTTATTTTTGCAGGTTCAGCAGACGGAATTATTATTGTCCCTTTGCAATTGGCAGGAATAGTGACCTTTATAATTAGTTTATTATCAGTAATTTTCCAAAAACATTTAATTTCACCATTTACCGAATTATATGAAGTCTCAGCCCATGTGATATCACCAACTGGCTCAGGAGCAATCAAAATATTTTGAAATGCTGTCGATCCTTCTGTCTGGCTAATTCCCCCCAATCCACTGTAGAACCATTCCATTAAGTGACCCAGCATCATGTGGTTATTGGAAACATACTTAAGCGCAGCCCATGATTCTGTAAGTGAAGTCGCTCCTTTTGAAAGCTGGTAACCGTAACCGGGGACATCTGTTTTTGAATTCATATCAAAAATTAGCTGAGAATAACCTTCCTGCTCCAATACCTTTATAAGATATCTGTAACCAACATCACCGGCAGTAAGAGCATTTTTATTTTCGTGAATTGAATTTATAAGGTTTGCAATCACATCTTTCCTGTATTTTTCATCGACCATTCCAAAAAATAATGGCATTGAGTACGCAGTCTGGCTTCCTGTGGAATATACCTTTGTTGTCTCATTAAAGAATTTTTTATTAAAGGATACTCTTATCTTTTCAGCCAGATTCCGGTAATAACCAGCATCTTCATCATTGCCAGAGATAGCAGCCATCTCATCCATTAATTTATTATCGTAGAAATATATAGAAGTTGCCGTCAAAGCTTTTGGTGTAAGCTGTGCCTCTCCCGGCGATTTTGGACCCAGGTCATACCAGTCACCCAGACCATATGACAGGATGTTATTCTCTGATTTGCCTTTAAGATAATCCAGGTATTTTTTCATCATAGGATAAGCTTTTCTGACTGTCTCAATATCACCATACCAGATGTACATATCCCACGGCAGAATTACAGACGCACTGCCCCATTCCGGTGAATCCCTGAAACCGCTGCTAAAAGGCACAAACTCAGGTGCAATGTCCGGAACCAGACCATTGTCGAGCTGAGCTTCTTTCATATCATCAATCATTTTACAATACAGATTATGAATATCATAAAGGTACTTTATAGAATTGCCCATTAAGTGAGTCTGTTCAAGCCATCCAAGTTTTTCGCGATGAGGACAATCTGTCGCAATACTTGCCATATTACTTTTTATCGACCATTTAATAAGCTCATAGATTGAATTAAACAGTTGATTTGAACACCTGAAACTTCCCACTTCCGGAGAAGAATTTCTGGTATGTAAAAACTCAAGGCCGGAAATAACCGGAAGCTTACCAGGGTTTGATTTATTTGCGGGAACAGCTCCTTCAACCTGTACATATCTGAAACCGTAATATGAAAATTTTGGAACCCATGATTCTTCTTTGTCGCCTTTCAGAGTATAACTAAAATAATAAGGACTTCCAGAAGCTTTCTGGTTTACCAGCGAATCTTCATCTATAAGTTCACCTGGAATCAGCTTAACCTCCTGACCTCTCTTTCCGTTGATATTCAGTTTTATTATCCCTGACGCATTTTGATGATAGTCATACACGAAAATATTTTTTTCCGGATTATAAATATCTGAAGGTTCAATCATCTGTAATACTTTTACAGGGTAATCGGTTTCGGGCTTTGGGATCCCATGTGGCCCAACGACCGGGAGAGCCATTTTCCATTTTGAATCATTGAAATCAGCAATATTCCAATTAATTTGTTCGAGTCTTGCATCATAATCTTCACCACCGTAAATACTTGAGAATGTAATAGGTGACGGAGACGTCTTCCATGTTTCATCAGTTGTAATGATCTTTTTTGACCCATCGTCATATTCGATTTCAAGTTTGAGAATCATTTCAGGAGCTCCATAGGCTATGACCAGTTTACGATAGCGTTCACGGTTAATATTAAAGAACCCATTACCAACTATTGCACCGATAACATTAGTACCACTTTTAATATTAGCTGTGACATCAAAAACGTTATATAAATATGATTTGTCGTACTGAGTCCATCCTGGAGAAAGAAAACGATCTCCTTCTTTTTCTCCATTAAGATATAGCTCATATTGCCCCAAACCAGAAACGGAAATAAGAGCTTGTCTAATTTTTTTATCTGCGGAAAACTCTTTCCGGAAATAGGGGATAACACATCTCTTTTTTGCAACCTCACCAAGATTATCTCCATTCCCATGTACTCCTGGAACAAGTTTCATCGAATCAGGAATAGTCTCAAAACAAATCCATTTTGCTCCACACCAGTCTTTCTCGTTAAACAATCCAGTAACGAAAAAGGCAGGGTCACTCCATGCAGACGGATTATTATTACCGTCCCATATTTGTACTCTCCAATAATATTTATTTCCTGAACTCAGATCTTTTCCGTCATAGATGATCCATGAGGTCTGATCAGAGATTTTTTTTCCTGAATCCCAGATCTCTCCTTCACCTGAAATAATTTTATTCTGAAAAGATGATATAATTATCCTGTAGGCTGTTTGCTTCTGCCCCTTTTTCTTTGATTCAATAACCCAACTGAAAAACGGTTTATTATCTGTACCTAGAGGATTTACAAGATTGTTACATTTTAGCTGTGTAACTGCAGGATCAGATGAAGATGTTTTTTGAGGCTCATTTATAATTATTGAAAACAGAACCGTAAGAAAAAAAAGTTGGTTCATAAATAAGTTATTTTATAAATTTCTTTATTTCTCGTGCCCATATATCATATCCAAGCTTGTTGATATGAAGACTGTCTGAAATGAATATTTCTTTTTTCGGAGAACCTTCTTTATTTAGCAGAGGTGTCCAGACATCAACAAACTTGATTTTATTATTTGATAATGAAAGAAGCTTATATTGAATGTTTAATTTTAAGTACTCATCCTTCAGGTTCCAGCGTAAAACAGAGGGCTTAACTGAGATAATAACTATTTGTATATCAGGAATTTTTTTAATTATCTTTCCGAATAATTCCATAGCAGCCCATATTACATCGTCAGCTTTTTTTCCAGCGGCAATATCATTATCTCCTTCATAAATAAATACCTGTACAGGTTTGTACTTAATTATCACAGAATCCGAATAGTAAAGCAGATCGCTCATCTGCGATCCCCCAAATCCTGTATTGATTATATTTTTCCCGGGAAAATAATCCTGAATATTCTGCCACCTCCTTATGCTTGAACTGCCTGTAAAAACTATCAGATCATGGCTATTTATTTTTTTATGATTCTTCTGTTCAATTGTATCAACTTCTTTCTGAAACCTTCGAGGATCCTGCGCATGTATTAGAATTGAAAATGAAAAGATTACAGTTAATAAAACAGATCTTAATCTCATAGCTTCCCGTTTTTGAGTTATTATTCAGAAATATTTAAATATAAGGCTGTTATCTCTTCTTAAAGGTCATTAATTTCCATTAATTGTCATTTTGACATTTAATCTCAGATTGTCAATATTTGCCTTGAAACTGGGGGGGTTATATTCCTGATTGAAATCCGGATTTTTTACTATTTCTCCGGTACTGTGATTTATGTACCCTTTTATAAATTGTTTCGGCAGAAGATAGACCAAATCGGAGTTTTCATTTCTAAAAGGCGGAGTTTCAGTTAAAATATTCTCGATCGAATAGTTCCTGATACCTGTCTTTTCTAGTTCTGATGACCATTTATTTATAACTGTGTTTGATATGCAAATTATAATAAGATAGTTCCCAAAATATTTACGATTATTATGCTTCATTATCAGATCCAGCCTGTCATTTGATACAGGCAGAGCTGTCTTATAAAACGTATCAGCGAATCTGAAACCGCTGGTAATGATACTTCTGGCATCCACTTCATCTTTTGTATAATGAATGAAAACCTGCGAATCACCAATATTTTCAAGGATAAAATTCAAAGTTTCATCCTCAAAGAGCTTGTCTTTAAAAAATGAATTATAGTAGCTTAGCTTCTTTATTTCATCAAGAAACTTTAGCATTTCATCCATCCTCCAATTCTTGTCAATTCCACTCAGCTTTTTAACAGTAGATTCAATGAATATATTTTTCCTTACAAGCTGTAAGTGAAGGAAGACAATATAAATAATCAAAACCGCAATAATAGCCAGGTATAAAACTTTCATTCAACAAATTTTAAGTGAACATTAAAAATTCATACTCTTGTTTTTACCCTAGCCTTCAATCCTCCTGCGCTTAAGGCTTAAGCGGACGTGAAGATTAGGATTTATAAAATAATGGTCAACCAGCTTCATTTATTCCAGTTATCGTTTATATGTCCGAAAACAAATGTTATAAATCCTGAAAATATCAGGATCAATAATATTCTTGATTTCATTAATGAGTCTTTCTAATAATTCTCTTCCCTGACCTGCATGTATGCTTTGGGATGAAGGCATGCAGGACAGGTCTCAAGTGCTTTTTCAGATTCGTAAACATATCCGCAATTCAAACATTTCCACCACACTTTCCCATTTTTAATAAAGACCTTATCTTCTGAAACATTCTGTAAAAGTTTCAGATACCTGCGTTCATGTTCAGTCTCTACTTTTGCAATCATCTTATAGGCAGCTGCGATTTCAGGAAAACCTTCTTCTTTTGCAACCTTAGCAAAATGCGGATACAAATCAGTCCATTCTTCATGTTCCCCTTCGGCAGCAGCTTTCAAATTTTCTTTTGTTGTACCTATTTTTCCTGACGGATACGTCGCAGTTATTTCTGTCATACCACCTTCAAGGAATTTAAAGAATCTTTTAGCATGTTCTTTTTCCTGGTTGGAAGTTTCCATGAAAATGGCTGCAATTTGTTCAAACCCCTCTTTTTTTGCCACACTTGCGAAAAACTCATAACGGTTACGGGCCTGAGATTCACCTGCGAAGGATTTAAGCAGGTTCTGTTCAGTTTTGGTTCCTTTTAAAGATTTCATAGCTATAATAATTTAGTTGTCTATTTCAAAAAACTCGGATTTTTCAGAACCGCATACAGGGCATACCCAATCAGCAGGAAGATCATTAAATTTGATTTTCTCTATTGATTCATCATAAATATACCCGCAGGCGCCACATTTGTATTTTTTTAATAAAATATTTTTCTTACTGGTTTCAAACTTTGATCTATCAATATAAGTAGGAGCATTTTTCGGAGCAACACCTTTTTTGACCTGCCTGTAATAAAGATAGGTTATAGGTTCTTTAGAATCGTCTATAATTTCGCTTTGTACCAACTCCCCAATGAAAATGAGATGAGTTCCGACATCAGTAGTCTGGACTACTCTGCATTCAATATATGCAATACAATCATTCAGAACTATTGGAACTCCGGTCTCTCCAAAGATGATTTTCATCCCTTCAAGTTTGTTCAGTTCTTTCCCACTTTTATAACCGAACCTCCCAAAGATTTCAATAGAAGTATCTTTATGCAGAACTGATACTGCAAAAGCACCATATTTCTTAATAATATCAGCTGTAAAATTATTCTTGTTGCAGCATGCAGCAAATTTTATAGGCTCTGCTGTTACCTGGAAAACAGTATTGGATATAAACCCGTTACCGAGATTCCTGTCGCCAGAGCTGACGATATACAACCCATATGAAATCCTAAACAATGCTTCAAAATTAATCATCTGCACTATTTTTACTGCAATTTAATATTTATTCACCGAGAGTTAAAGCTGATTGAACAAAATTTTGATCGTTTTGAGGTTACAGGAGGTTGCATTCCGGCTTAGATCTTTATTTCTTTTTCTCCCTGTTTTCCAAACGGAATTCATCTTTCTCTTTGCTTTCGCGAATCATATCTTTGACGTTATCAATTTCAGGAGATTCAAGCAGTGATTTCCAATTAAATTTTTCATTGAGCGGATCCATTGCTTTCTGCGGATCAAATATGCGTTTGTCGACTGACAAAGCGTTATAGGGTTTATAATCAGGCAGATCAGTAAAGAAGTCATATAAATCAGTGGCTCCGGCATCATACTGATTCAGATAAGGTAAACCAAGGATATTCCAAAAAGATTTGAAGAGACTTCCAAAACTGTAATGGATATGGCTGACAAAATCTTTTTTCACCCAGGGAGAGATAACCATTAAAACACTTCTGTGAGCATCTATGTGATCTACACCATTTTGTGCATCATCCTCAGTGATTACGATTACCATGTTTTTCCAGTAAGCAGTATGGGAGAGGTACTCTACAATTCTACCGACTGCCAGGTCATTATCTGCCATGTAACTTTCCCTGAACGGGTAACCTTCCTCTGGTCTTTCACCTGCTCCATGGTCATTTGGAATGATAACTGTAATCAGATCGGGCATTGTATCTTTCCCTTTTACCCATTTACTGTTAAACTCTTTAATGAACTGATCTATCCTGAACTGATCAGGGATTGATGTGTTAAATGTCGGGTATACCCTTGAAGTCCGATTAAATAACGGTTGTGGCATTGGATAATTGATGTACTGTTTTATTCCGGTATATTTAAATTTTGCATCGTAAACTGCCGGTTCGAACATTACACTGAAGCCGAAATTGTAAAAACTGATTTTGTTTCTCTC